>Ga0209337_1000017_pt1 | contig 255848 bp, 219 predicted proteins | sample LinPmetageLP53_FD_184044 | JGI IMG/M metagenome (GOLD analysis project Ga0209337, IMG submission 184044) | Marine viral communities from the Pacific Ocean - LP-53 (SPAdes) (version 2) | ecosystem: Environmental > Aquatic > Marine > Oceanic | place: Pacific Ocean | collected 2010-02-08 | reverse complement strand
TTCGATCAACTGCTTGTAACTCATGGTGATACTCTTTTTGTTTGGCGACTTAAGAATACCACCAACAGGCAGTTGTTCGTCTATCCCCAATTAACCATGAGTGGTGCACTTATTATCTGAATTCGGGATAACGTTTTATTCATTTTCATAACAAACATCCTTTTATCCATGTTAAATTACTCCCTTAGATATTTAAGGGAAAGTATCTTGAGATATGAGGTCAATATCTCAAATTTTATTAAAGCAGAAAAACCTTTTCACTTAAACTGTTATTTTATGATTGTCGAGGGGATAAGCCACAACCCCCTTGATGTGCTTTATTTTGATTAATCATAAGTAACTATAAATTCAAATTTGGTTAAAAAACAAGCTTAAGGTTCATTTCGAGGGGATGGGCACAAAACCCCTATTAGAGACCGAGGATTCGATGCATTTTCCAGTTTTATCGCGGGACTAATATTTCTCATTATTCAATTGCAACGTAAACCGCAACAGCGAAAAATTCTTATTTGCGGAGCGGCAACGACTGTGTTGCTGTTTACCATTACTCAAGCGATAGTCAATGCAGGTAACAAGCAATCGTCTTTGCCTAACTTAAGCTTTTCAACCCCCCAAGGTAGTAGCGTTAACTTACATCATGTTGCCAGTCAAAATGTAACTATCGTTAATCTTTGGGCGTCTTGGTGCGGCCCATGTAGACGTGAAATGCCGGTATTTTCACAGGCAGAAGAACGTTTTCCTGAGGTTAAATTTATTATGTTAAATCAACGAGAACCAGCAGCAACGGTGAATCAATTTTTAGCGCAAATGCACCTAACGTTTAACTACGTGTTATTAGACACGCAAGGTGATGTAGCCACAATGATGGGCGCTCACGGATTACCCATGACATTGTTTTATGACAAACACGGTAATATGGTGTCGAGCCATTTTGGTGAGGTTTCGCCAGCAAGCTTGCAAGCTGCCATAGAAGAACTTATTGAGAATTAGCGTTATCGGTAAAACAAGTTTTAAGTGCTATTCGAAAACAAGAAGAATTTTTATATCACGAGACTAATTTATTAGAACACTTTTATTAGAACACAATCGGACAGCTAGAAGTCACTAGCGTTACTGTGAATTTACCGAGTTTGAAAGCCGATTCCAAAACACTGCGAGTCCCTAAAAGTTATAGAAAGTAATAGTGAGCTTCAAATGAGCTCAAATGGTCAGATTGATCATAATACCAATATTCGTATAATGTATATTATGTTAAATTAACTATATTGATGAATTATTACCTCTGCTTATCTTGCTGAGGAACTATCAATTGCCCTTCAACGACTGCATATCTAAATATTATCATCCTGCCTTCATATTTAACGTAAACGTTCTTGGGGTTTAGATTGTTACCTATAAGCATATCGCTCAGATACTTAAATGGCTTGATGAAGCTTGAATTAGGAAAAGTCACTGGGGCCTGATACTTCACGCGTTATTGAAATGGCTTGGGCGGATCGTACGCCTTTATTCATAAACATCTCTGTTTGAAGTGACATTGTCACCGTTAAAAGTGTCTAGTAAAGTATGGAAAGTCCACAATCTTGCTATGACAAAAACGTATTGATTGACGAAAACTGTGTATTTACAAATTAAAAATGACCCTTTTTATACTCTCTTCCTGTGTTCATAAATTGCCCGCCCCCCTGATTATATTGGTCTGTAAGGCTGCTCTGTACTAAAGCACTATCTAAAATACTTTGTTTAGTAGCGGAATGCCCCTTAAGCTCATCTCCGCTTACTATTCTCAAACATTCAAGCAATGAGGTGAAGTACCGCAAAAGCAACAGGACTAAGCCTAGATAACAAAAACAATAATATAGGAGAAGTGCACAATGCAAAGAAACACACGCTTTAAAAAAAGGCTAATCGCATTAGTCGTAGCCAGCGCACTGCCAGCGGCAATGGCACAACAAGTCAACACTGACAAAAACGCGCAAGATTTTGAACAAATACGCATTACTGGTAGCTATGTGAAAGGCTCAGATACTGCCAAGGCGAATCCAGTTTCTATCTTTGACGCCAATGATATTAAGAACCTAGGGGGAGCTGATATAAATGACATCGTCAGTCAGATTTCTGTCAGTAGTGGTGCAGAAAACCGCCCTGATACGTTCACTAGTTTTTACAGCCAAGGTACATCTAATGTCAATTTAAGAGGCCTTGGCTTGTCATCCACTCTTGTTTTGATAAACGGAAAAAGACAAACCATCAGCGGTGCTAAAGCGCAGGACGGCAGCGTATTTGTCGACACGGGCTCGATCCCCGCTATTGCACTGCAACGGGTTGATATTCTTAAAGAAGGTGCTGCCGCAACTTACGGTTCAGATGCCGTCGCCGGCGTGGTCAACTTCGTTACACGCACCAGTTTTGACGGCTTTAAAGTGGAAGGCTCTTGGCAAACTACGACCAATGACAGCCAAAAAGACCTCAACCTTAGCTTTATTGGCGGCATAGATGTCAATAACGATACCCACATGGTTCTTGCCGGTACCATGCTTCGTCGTGGTACGTTAAATTCTCGCGAGCGACCAGAGCTGGTAAACCGCGCCATCAGTAGCTTAGGTACAAGTTTTATCGTACCTAACCCAGTGACGGTAGAATCCGGTCCCTATGCTGGTACTTACACGGCTGGTGAAAACGTCGCAAACCCCAATTGCGAAGCTGTTGGCGGTATTAGATTAGCTCAAGTCAATGGTGAACGTTGTGGATATCAATATGGTTTGCATTACAACGTGGTTAATGAAGAAGAACGTGAGCAACTTTATTTTGGCATGTCTAGTGAGCTAGAGAGCATGACCTTTAAGCTAACATCCATGTATACAGATTATGATGTATTAGATAACTACACTGTACCTTCATACCCAAATTTGACCTTTCCCACTATTCCCGCTAGCCATCCTAATAATCCATTTGAACAAGGGGTAGTTTGGTTGGGAAGGCCCTATCCTTTGTTGGCAAGGGAAACTACCCTACCCGCGCCTAGGGCTAACAATACATTTAGAGTTGAAGGTAGCTTGAATGGTGATTTTAGTAATGAGTGGGGTTGGTTAACATCGTTAGCTTATAGCACCAATGAATATGAGATCACCCAACCCGACCTATCACCCTCTAAATTAGATTTAGCGACATTGGGACAAGGAGGGATCAGTGGCGACTTACTCTATAACCCTTTTGACCCACTAGCCGAAGATAACCTGCTGATACGTGATTGGGCGAGCACTGCATTTTCTTCTAAAACCACCACAGGATTGATTGTGTGGGACGGCGTTATAAACGGTGATTGGTTCTCAACGGATGCAGGCACTGCTAGTTTTGCGGTAGGTAGCCAAATCCGCAGTGAAAGCTATGAAGTCGATCCCGATGACGTTTCTACTTTAAACTACGATGCTCAGGGCAATCCTCTTGGCAATGACTTTCTATTTTTAGGTGGTGTGAATAGCGTAGATGAGTCTCGGTCTACATACGCCGTGTTTGCTGAAACCGAAATCCCTTTGGCTGAAGGACTCGATCTCAATGGCGCATTACGTTATGAAGTTTTAGATAGCGCGAATAGTTTAGATCCCAAGTTGTCCTTGCGTTATAAGGCCGCGGAACACTTTATAGTGCGAGCTTCAGTCAGTACATCCTTCAGAGAGCCGTCATTGGCACAATTTCATGCGCAAAATGTGAATACCAAAGGGGTACAGGATTTCATTCTGGACGCCGAAGGTAATTTTATTTTAGACAGTAATGGTAAACCCGCTCCACGAGGCGGCACACTGTTTATCCGCGAGACACAAAACGGCAGCCTGACACTTGAGCCAGAGCAGGCAACCAACTATAACGTTGGGCTGGTATGGAATAGCAACTCACTGCAAACGCGCTTAGATTTTTGGCAAGTTGATTACAAAGACGTGATCACGTTAGAAGACGCTAATGGTAAGTTATTGGCGGATCCTGATGGAGCGGACATAGTGCGTTTAGTACCAGGGGATCCAACTAGCGAATTAACTGGGATCATCACCAATTATTTTAATGCCGAGACCATAGACGCCAGCGGGATTGATTTCGAAGCGGCCTACAGCTGGGGACTAGATAGTGGAGAAGTCGAATTAAAAGCAAATGTTGCGCACATTCTCAATTATGACATCCCTATCAACGGGGTAAAAACCGATGTGTCAGGTTTATTCAACCATAACAATTTCGCGCGCTCCATGCCTGAAACTAAGGGTAATTTATCCGCCCAATGGAAAAATGATCAACACAGTGTTTATGCTCGACTGAATTATGTGTCCAGTTATACTAATACGCGTGTCGTACCAGCCTCAACTGGCTTAACAGATAAAATAGACGCCTTTATGACTGTCGATATGCAGTATCGGTATCTTGCAGAACTGGGCGATGATCAAGCGGAAGTTACCTTTGGGGTAATAAACATGTTTGATGAAGCTCCACCGGAAGTTTATGATGCTGCTAACTTCAGCTATGATCCAAAACATCATGATCCTCGTGGTCGTTTAGTATACGTTAGAGCCGCTTACACATTCTAAGCACGCCCTTAACCGTATACCTAATAAGGCTGATTAGTCAGCCTTATTAGGTAAATGTCCGATGCTAACTGTCATCGGACATTTTTAAGCTTATCTTATCCATTTTCTTGTATTAAATTTGAACATAGTGCTTTTTCAATACCACCTTATGCCATACAACGCCTTTCTGCTTGCGACGAATACGCCCATTTATCCTGCGTTGACTGTACAAGTTATTATTAATATCGTATATTCGCGAATAACGATATTAACTGATGTTTTTAATCAAATATGACTAAAGATGTATATGTTCAAGCACTCATTGGTGGTGCCCTAATTGGTTTTTCCGCGTTCGCACTTATGCTGTTTAATGGCCGCGTAGCGGGGATTTCAGGTATTACCTTCTCTGCATTTTCGTCATCAGCTGTAAATAATCGTTGGCGCTGGTACTTTCTAGCAGGCTTAGCAATCGCCCCACTTTTAACAAGCGCTTTTGGTTATTCTTTGCCTGAATCTTTAACCACTGTGCTTGATACAAAATCAGGGGCTTTTGGGCAAAATGAACTCATTATGGTGCTTGGTGGTTTACTCGTTGGGTTTGGCACCCAGCTAGGTTCAGGATGTACCAGCGGTCATGGAATATGTGGCATTAGCCGATTTTCAACACGCTCTATAATAGCGACAGCATTTTTTATGCTCAGCGCAATCCTAACGGTTGCAGTCACTAGACACATTTTGGACTTATCGATATGAGTCGCGCTTTCACTGCCAATAATATAACCGCACTGATTTCAGGGCTACTTTTTGGTGCGGGCTTAACGGTTTCGACTATGGTTGATCCCGCGCGAGTCCTTGGCTTTCTCGATGTTTTAGGTGACTGGGATCCCGCGTTAGCCTTTGTGATGCTTGGCGGTATCGCGGTATATATGCCGCTGTATTGGGTGCTTGTTCGCAACAAAAATAAGGCACTGCTCGGTGACTATTTTCATCTACCCACTAAGCGTAAAATTGATAAACCTTTGTTATTCGGGGCAAGTATTTTTGGTATAGGTTGGGGATTAACTGGAATTTGCCCTGGCCCGGGCATTACCAATCTAAGTAGCGGTAATCTGGGCATTATTGCTTTCCTACTGTCAATGCTAATTGGTATGCTATTGGCATCTAAATATAAAAGTAAAACCGTTGAAAATGCCAATGACACCTGAGGACATGCGCGATAACGCAGATAAAGCAGCCGCCCTATTAAAGGCAATGGCTAATCCGCATAGACTGCTATTATTGTGTTTATTAAATGATGGTGAAATGTCAGTGTCTGAGCTTAATCAACAAGTGACTATTCCCCAATCGAGTTTGTCACAACATCTTGCTGCCTTGAGACGAGAGAATTTAGTGCTCACAAGACGCGATGCACAAACCATTTTCTATACCCTCGCCAGTGCAGAAGTAAAAGCGATTATTACTACACTCTATGATTTGTATTGTGTGCCACATGATTGAAGCACAAGCGCTGAAACTTTGAATTTATTCATCACTTGCGTGGTACGCAGATAACGTCCACTTAGTGACTTTCTCTTTGACTATATCTTCATTAACAGGCTTGGTTAAATAGTCACTCATGCCAGCACTTAGGCACTTATTTCGCTCGCCTAGCATGGCATTGGCCGTCATAGCAATAATGGGAATATCCTTGTATATCTCCCCTGCTTCGCCTTTTCGAATACGTTGACTTGCTTCATAGCCATTCATTATGGGCATCTGGCAGTCCATTACCACACAGTGGATTGGCTCATCTCTACGCTGTGCTAAGGTTAATTGTTGCAACGCTTCTTTACCGTTCATCGCTTGAAAAAGCGTAATCGGCAAATCAGCTAATATGCCCTTAGCAACCTCAATGTTAATCTCATTGTCATCAACCACTAATACTCTAGCACCCTTTATTTTATCGATATCAGGGTGTTGATGTTCAGGCGTCACACGAGCGTTGCCAACAACACTTTCTAGGTTCATTTCATCCGTTTCACTATCTTCACCGGGGTTTAGCGTAGCCACTTTTTGAATAAACTCTGAGCGTAAAATAGGTTTGGTGAGTACAGTCGGGCGAATATTTTCTAGCCAAGCTGTGGGTTCACCATCGCGTTTAAGCAAGACGACTTTGGCCGCACCATTGTTGATTGAAATGGTGTTTTTCCATGCTCCGTCTAGTCTAAGTAAGAACGGGTGCTGTTGATCCACCACGATATAATCAGGGAGTTGTTGGTTTTCTAACGTCGCAATTTCTTTTTCACCCGCAACCATGCTGGCAAACGCCTCCGGTGCCAAAATATGGCCTCCTAATGCTTCAATCATACGACATGTACTGCGGTACAATTCACCGTGCTCAATTAACACCACAGTGCTGGTATTGATTAATTGAGGAATCGCTTTGGCCACTTTACATTGGTTAATATCAGAACTTATCGAAAAGTAAAAAACACTACCTTGGTTTTTCTCTGACTCAAAACTCACTTCACCTTTTAATAGCGTCACTAACTGACGGCATATCGATAGACCTAGCCCTGTACCGCCATGCTTTGACGCAACACTGCTGTCTTCTTGGGAGAACGCAGTGAACAATTTATCTTGATTTTCTTTTGCTATGCCCTCGCCTGAATCTGCAATCGCGCAATGCAAAACAAGTTTCTCATCGCTGGTCAATTCAGTATGCGCAATTACTTTTATGTACCCAGTTTCGGTAAATTTGATCGCGTTGTTAATCAGGTTTGTCATGATTTGTGAGAATCTATGTGGATCGCTGACCATTGATTGACACTCTAGGCCAGACACATCGACGATAAACTCCAGGCCTTTTTCCTGGGCTTTGACTGCCATGCTGCCACATAAGCTTTCAATTAAATTGGTGGGGTTGAACGACTTAAAGTCTAAGTCGAGTTTACCCGCTTCAATCTTAGACAAATCAAGTACATCATTCACCAAAGCAGACAAAGAGCTCACGCTGACTTCCGTCATTTCGATGTAGCGCATCTGATTTTCGCTTAATGACTCACGTTTAACCAAATTCAATGTACCAATTATGCCATTCAGGGGGGTACGCATTTCATGACTAATGTTGGAAATAAAAGCGCTTTTCACCCGGCTGGCTTTTTGTAGTTCTAAGGTTCGGCTTGCGACTTTTTCCTCTAATTCAGTGTTTGCTTGCTTAATTTTTTCCTCGGCGATGCGCTCGATAGTGACATTTCGCGCGATAATCGCCACGCCTTTGACGTCACCATCTTCATTCGCGATCCCAGAGAAAGACAAGGATAAGTGCAACAATTCTTTTTGCTTGGTTTCGATTTGGGTCTCTGCATGCTGTTGGCTGTTACGTTCGCTTAGCTGCTCAAAAATGTCACCGAGTTGAATATCGTCAAATAAGCCTAAATTCTTCAGTGTTTTACCTGTGACATATTGCTCGTTCATGCCAAGTAGTGATTCAGCTGCATTATTCCAACTGGTGACTTCGCCGGTAACGTTCACACTGATGATGGCATCTTGTGAGGCGTTTACAATCGCCGCCGATTGCGCTCGTTCATCCGCTAATTGCTGACTTTTTTTGACACTTCGGTTAAAGAAGCTCAACACAATGAGCATAATAGCTGTCACCGAAAATAAGAATGCGTAAACACTGGTACGCCGACTCATTTCTATATCGTGAATATAACTTTCTGGCACCATAAGGTGGGCCCAAAGAAATCCACTTTCTATATCCCCTGCCACTACTACTTTTTGACTTAATGCGTAATAGGACTGTCCCGACTGTGCCTGATAAGTGATTTGGGTAAAATGCCGCGATAGAGTATCTGTGGTATTGAAGATCGTACCCCATTTATGTTCAGGCGAAAGATCTCGGCTATATTTGTAATCACCATCAGGCGTGATCAAAAAGTAACCTTCACTGTCGGTCATGATCAATACGTTGGGGTATTCAGGTATATTTTCTAGGGAATTAAATAGCTGCTGCGCATTTATATTAACAATGAGAAAGCCAAAGCGTGTGCCATTATCATCAAAAATCGGTAGTGATAAACGCAACATAGGGCGATACGGAAAATCCAATTTTCCAAACTCACGGTTTAGAGATATACGAGACATATAGATTTGCCCTGCAGAGAGCGTTGAGCTCGCACTGAAATAATCGCTTTTACCTTTACTTTGCAAATGATTCTGAGAAACAACTTCAATTTTGCCATCGACTCGGTCGACCCTGACCAGTTCCATACCGCCGACATCAGCACTGATCACTCTTAGTTGGTCATATTCAGTATTACTTTGTAAAAATGCAGCAAAAATAGTTTCCAAACGGCTGCGCCACTGCTCAGAGGATGTGCTGTCAAGAGGGTCGATTCCGCCGTTATTAACCGCTCGGGGCATACCAGTGACCGGTGGTGTGGCATGCAAAAATCGCAGGTCATGACGATAGTTATCAAGGCGCGCCTTCACTTGCTGGTTAATTTGTTCAGCGGTGCCAGATAGTGCACTTTTCACTTCACTGGTAACAGAGTGGCTCAGTTGGAATTCAAACACTGCGATAGTGCTACTAAAGATAATCAGGATGGAAATTAAAGTAAGCAGTAATACGTGTTTATGGAATTTGAACCCAGAACGAATTGAAGACATTGCCTGTTGCGCCATTAATAAGAACCTTTATATCCTAGGGAATCATCAACGAACACCTGTCGTTGTACTGGAGAATAGCGTATATACTTTAGTCGTATAACGCCAGAAAATTGGCTAGTAATCAAAGAATTAATAAAGCTTATTTATGGTTTCGGCCGCTATCAATATATCTTTATGATTTAGTATAGAGTTGCTACGTTGACGCTTTACATTATCACTCGGTCATGTATTAAGTGGTTAAAATTATTCACTTGCAATGGCCAAATCACGGATTTTCACTTGGTCAATTGACAAACTAAGCGATATTTAACGCATAAACTTGTTTTAACGCAATTAATCGGTATAAAAAACAGACTAAGATAAATGTTAAGCAACTACCGTTGCTTGGCAATAACAAGGAGAAGAGATTGAACGTTAAGCGTATTTTAGTGATTGCGGATCCCAAAGGCTCATCGCAAAAGGCACTGGCTCACGCTGCCTTAATGGCTGAGCAATTTAAGGCTAGATTACACATTGCTGGCTTTTGTTATGACCGATTATCCTTGCTCGATGACAACATGACAAAACCCGATATCGCGCTGGTCAAAGACAAAATTATGCAAGCCAACAGCACTTGGTTAGATGAAACTATTGCTACTCACTCGTTACCCAAAAACACCACAGACGAAATGGTATGGAGCAAAGACATTACTAGCTGGGTTACCAGCCATTGTGCAAAGAACAAATACGATTTGATCATCAAAACAGGCCATCGCAGTGAACATGCTTTTTATGTACCCACAGATTGGCATCTTTTGCGCAGTGGTAGCGCGCCTTTACTGCTTGTTGCCGAAAAAAAATGGCGGAAAAAACAAGCTATAATGATCACATTAGACATGGCATCAAAAAAGAAAGCCAAACAAGCACTCAATCAAAAAGTCATTGAAACAGGTAAACGTCTCGCTGCGGAGAATAATATGCCATTGCATGTATGTTTTGCCTTAGCGCTTTCACCGATACTACAAGACCTAGGTATTATTGATAAAAGCAAAGCTTTAAAAGCAGCAAAACGCAAATATATTCCCAAGATTCAAGCTATGTTTGCTGACGATAATATTGACCAAGACAATATTCATATCAAAACTGGGTATGCGGATAAAGTGGTGCCCAGTGTTGCATCAGACATTGGCGCTGCGTTAGTAATAATGGGCAGTGTCGGCCGTAAGGGCTTGAAAGCAAAAATACTGGGCAATACAGCCGAAAGTGTTCTCACACTGCTAAAAACTGATGTAATGATCATACAACCCTAGCGACTTAGTGCATGCTGCCCACCTATTAAATACGGGTAAAATGTGTTGTGGTGCAGCATGCAAAGTAGTCATCATACCAAATAGGGCTCATCCGTTTTTTTGAATTGGTTAACACTGCGCCAAAACATAGGTATGACGGCACAAGCGAAAACTAAATTGGATAAAGGGACGGCTAACCATACGCCATCAATGCCCATATATTTAGGCAGTATCCATAGAAAAGGTAGTTGCACCAATACATTACCTAATGACACAAACAGCGCAGCCCCTCCCTTGCCTATCGCCACAAAATAGATGGCAACTAGAAAAAACAAACCGTCTAAGTAAAGCGTGAATAAATGTAGCTTCAAGCCATGAATGGCAATAAAAGTGAGTGCTTGGTCGTTAGTAAATAGACTAGTAAATATGTTTGGCAAAATGTTGATTACCAGCACCATCAACAGACCAGAACCGATAATAACGTAAGTAGCGATTTTCAAGGTACGCAGCGTATTATGATATTGCTTTGCACCTTGGTAATAGCTCACCGGTGGCTGCACACCGCCCGCTAATCCCTCAGCAAAAAAGTAATACAAGCTTGCTATGTAACCGACGATTGAAAAAGCTGCCACATGGTTAAGGCCACCGTATGACGTCAGTAATGTGTTATGCAGTGATAGCGTAAAACCAAAGTAAAGAAACATTACGAAACTTGAACTGCCAAGCTGCATTATTCTAAGGCATATATGCCGGTCGTACTGAACTAAGTTAATAGAAACGCTATCATTGCCCCTTAAAAAGTAACCAAGGCATAACAAACACGTAAGCAATTGTGCGATGACGGTAGCGATACCAGCGCCTCGTAAACCCATCTCGAAATGACCAATCAATGCGTAATCTAATACGATATTTAATAGTGCCCCGATGACTATAAACTGGGTGGCTAAAGTGGGTTTATTATCATTTCTAATCAGGATCGGCATCGCAGATGAGCCTATGGTAATAACGGCGGCATAAGACATAATCACTAGATAGTCACCACCAGGCGCATTTTTTCCTCCTTGCATATGTAACAGCATGTCCCCCCATATCAGCAGTAGACCCGAGATAATCACGCCACTGATAATCATTAAATATAGCGCGGTGCTTAAAGTGCGGCTTACGGCTTGGGTGTTATTCTCACCTCTAAAATTCGATAACACACTGCCGCCGCCCATACCGACTAATAAGCCCAGACCAATAATCACAGACAACAAAGGCAAGGCAAGATTGATCCCCGCTAAGCCTTGTTCACCCACAAAGTAACCAACAAAAATTCCATCAATAATTTGATACACGCCGCTGACCAACATGGCGATAATCGATGGAATCGCAAAGCGCCAGAATGTACGCGCAACCTGCTTATTTTCCTGCGCAACAAGTGAACCTGACATAACGACCTCTCATGTAATAATTTTAGCTATTGTAGTCAGATAGTTGATAGTTAAAAGTTGATTAGTATCCGATAATCGGATAGATATAAGCCTTTAACGTTCAGGAGAGTCAGGTGAATTGGACACTAGATCAATTACAGGCATTTGTGACTGCCGCTCATTTAGGTTCGTTTTCCTCTGCCGCGCGTAAGTTAGGGAAAGCGCAATCTAGAATAAGCAGTGCGATAGCCAATTTAGAGATAGATTTGGGTTTTGAGTTATTTGATAGAAACCCCCGCTATCCTGTGCTCACTGAGCTTGGACAACAAATGCTACCGGAAGCCCAATTCGTGTTAGCACAATGCCAGCGCTTTGGCTCACGGGCACAGTTCGCCGCGGATCATGATCTTATATCCTTGCGCATTGCCATGGACGAAGCCGTGCCCATAGAGACAACCAGTACTATTTTCAGTCGGTTTGGCCAGCAGTTCCCGCAAATTAACTTGGTCATTACCAGCGGCTCTCGTGATGATGTGGCCAATGTGATTGCAAACGAGCAAGCTGATATTGGTTTGATGTTAAAAAGTACTGCACTGCCGATGGATGTAGAATTTAATTCATTAGGTTACTTTAAAAAAATCCTTATTTTTGGCAAAGGCCATCCGCTGGCAAAACTTGCTTCGTTGTCGCGTACACAATTGCAAGCCCATCGACAATTGGTGCTGTGCAATCGTTCCGGTGAAGGGCGAGAGCAAGCCTTTAGTCCGAGTCATTGGTATATAGACAGTTATTACGTAATCTGTGATCTGGCTGTGCAAAATCAAGGCTGGGCAATGGTGCCAGAACACATAGCCGATTCAAATTGGTTTGCAAACCATATTCACGTCAGAGACTGCGCTCAGTTGTTTTCTAGCACCATGTTGGAAGTCGGCGTGGTAACACGTTGTGATAAGTCCATTGGCCACATTGAAAAGTGGTTTATCAGCCAATTAAAAGAATTAATCGTTAAATAGCGCCCTAGTGTAAAGGTCTGACATCGAATCAAGTCACACATCTTCAATGAAAAAGCGTTGGTAGCCTTGGCTTTTATCTTGCTCTAAACATTGAAGACAAAAAATATAACCTATCGATTGCTGGCAAGTGTCAGTGATGGGGCGTACTTTCATTTTCTCGCTCATGCCAGCTTGCCTTGCGGCTACTTGGCGCTGGTTTATGTAAAGAGCGGGACGTTCGATTAATTTTACGAAATGTACCATCAATATAATTTTCAATAGATTCGATGTCGGTGTGTAGATTATATCTATCGTGGAATGTTTTCATTGTGACTCTCCCTACCCTTTAAATTGATAATTTGTTGAGCTCTTTTCGAACTTAATTTCATTAGAGCAAAGGATATGCCACTCAAACTGCAAGATTAAAAAAAGCTCCCGCCCTTGTAAATTAAAGGACAGGGGCTCATGAGATATTAAGACGTAAAAGATGTTTCAATCTGATGCGGAAAAATCCACCTAATCAGGTGAAATATTTACACGTCACTAAATCATAATTGAGCAAGTATCACTCGACGATTAATTTGCCCTTATACATTTGCATCTGACAATGAAAATCATATTCACCGTGCTCAAGTGCAGGAAGAGCAATCTTATTATCCGGCCCCATCTTTAATTCATGGCTAATATCCAATTGGGGAAATATAACCATTTCAGCGCAGGGGGCTGAGTCTTGTCGATCAAAACGCAGTTTTACTTTTTCACCGGCGCTCACTTTGATATTGCCTGGTTGATACACACCGTTGTTAACTACGATGTTCACTTGGTTATTATTTGACGCGACCTGCCGAGGTTTGTATAACCAGAACCACCATATAATCGCGGCAATGAGTAATACACCTAATAGGTTGATTAACAGCATTTGTTGACTCCTTACTTGTTCGGTTATTAGTGATCTTGCGGCTTAAAGAAACGCAAGCGGTTGGCGTTGCTGACAACGGTTAAAGATGACATTGCCATCGCCGCTCCAGCGACAATTGGATTGAGCAAAATGCCAAAGAACGGAAATAACACCCCAGCAGCAATCGGAATACCTGCGATGTTATATACAAATGCGCCGACTAAATTTTGCTTGATGTTGGTGATGGTCGCTTGGCTTACTGCCAATGCATCCGCCAGTCCGTGCAGCGAACCACGCATTAAGGTGACATCGGCGCTTTCAATTGCGACATCGGTTCCGGTACCAATTGCAAAACCTACATCCGCCTGCGCCAGTGCTGGCGCGTCGTTAATGCCGTCGCCTGTCATACCCACTACCTCGCCGTTTTCTTGGCGTTTGATGACTTCGTTGACTTTATCCTGTGGCATAACTTGCGCGATGTAGTCGTCAATGCCTACGCGTTTTGCTACGGCTTTTGCCGTCGCTTCATTGTCGCCCGTCAGCATGACGAGGTGAATACCCTTGTCTTGAAGACGTTTTATTGCGTCGATTGAATCTGACTTAATTGGGTCGGCTACTGCAACCAGAGCACAAAATGTGTTTCCTTTCGCAAAGTACATAGGCGTTTTAGCATCACTGGCTAACGTCTGCGCCTTATCAACAGCAGGCGCTACATCAATATCAAATTGCGTCATCAATGCTTGGTTGCCAAACAATAACCGCTCACCATTTAACATCGCCGTTACGCCTTTCCCAGTAATGGCATCAAAATCACTAACTTGCTCAATCTGGTAAGACTGTTCTTTTGCATAGGCCACAATTGCTTCCGCTAAAGGGTGTTCTGAACCGTTTTCTAGGCTCGCTATCAAGGGCATAATTTGCTGCTGGTTCTGCTGATTAAACATCACGACATCCGTTACTTCGGGTTGTCCTTGGGTAATAGTGCCGGTTTTGTCCAAAATCATGGTGGTGATTTTAGACGCGGTTTGCAGGGCTTCACCATTTCTGATCAAAATACCGGCTTCTGCTGCCTTCCCAATCCCGACCATAACAGACATAGGTGTGGCTAACCCTAACGCGCAAGGACAGGCAATAATCAATACAGTTGTCACCGCAGCAATCGCGTAGGCGATAGATGGTTGAGGGCCAAAATTAAGCCAAGCCAGCCCAGCAATGACCGCTAAAATCATGACTATGGGCACGAAATATCCGGATATCACATCCGCTAATCGCCCGATAGAAGGCTTCGAATTTTGCGCACGCTTGACCATATTTATAATGTGCGACAAGGTCGTATCTTTGCCTACGTGCGTTGCCTCAAACAGCAAACTGCCCGTCTTGTTAATACTACCGGCGACCACTTTGTCATCAATATCTTTGCTTACTGGCATGGGCTCACCCGTTAACATGGATTCATCTATGCTACTTTTGCCATCGATTACCTTCCCATCAACGGGGATTTTTTCGCCGGGTCGCACTCGAACATGGTTGCCAAGTTGTACCAGCTCCACATCAATATCTTGCTCTTGCCCGTCTTTAACAACGCGAGCGGTTTTGGCTTGTAAGCCGATCAAACGCTTAATTGCTTCGGATGTGCGCCCTCTCGCTTTTACTTCGAACGCCAATCCTAGATTGATTAAGCCAATAATCATGGCTGAGGCTTCAAAATAAACATGCCGCGCGACTTCCGGTAGCATATCAGGTGCGATGAGCACTAACATTGAATACGCCCAGGCTGTTCCTGTTCCTAATGCAATTAAGGTATCCATGTTAGCGGAATGATTTTTAAATGACTGCCAAGCACCAGTGTAAAAGTGTTTACCAGAACCGATCATCACGGCCAACGTGACTAGCCCAATAATTGACCAAACAATACGTTGCTCGGGCGTGTTTACACTCATGTCGCCGATGAACAGCCCGTACAGCATCAAAGGGACACCTAAGCCCAAAGCCATATACATATTGCGCATCAATACTTTATAATGCGCTGTATCAGCTTCGGCTTTTTCATCTAGCGCATCCTGCTCGGATTCACTGTTCATTGGCTTAGCACCGTAACCAATATCTTCAACTGCTTTGATTAACGTTTGACTCTTTACGTTGCCATCCACACTGACCGTGCGCTGAGCGAAATTCATCTCAACCTGTTCAACACCTGATACGCCGTTTAATGCTTTTTCAATTTTACCGACACAGCTAGCACAACTGGCTCCTTCGATGATGAAACTCTGACTTATATTACTGTTATTACGACTCATGACTTTCCTCCGCTATAGTGGTATCAACGATAGTGGTATCAACAAATGTTTCAATCAAACTACAGACCTGCTCGCTGCTGGCGCCGTTCGGGGCTGAATCCCACTGTTTAAGCGCAGATTGCATACGGTTACGTAGTTTTAATGTTTCTTGAAATAAGGCCTCGGTTTCAAGCAATCGCTGACTGATTAATTTTCGGGTCAGTGGACAAGGGCAATTACCCTGCTCTGATTCTTGAATAATATTTTGAATATCTTTTACCGAGAAACCCAACTGACGTGCACTTAAAATAAACCGTAAGCGTTTCTGATCCGCCGGACTATATTGGTGATAGCCATTGGAGTCGCTGCTCATAGGGTTTAATAACTTAACTCTGGTGTAATAACGCACCGTGTCTGGGGTAACGGCCATCAATTTGGCGAGCTGCTTTACTAACATAATGTGCTCCTCGTTTGGTGAATACTGTCAGTCACTTTATTGAATGAATACCATGATGTTAAACCTATGTCTTGCTCATAGGTCAAGTCAAAATCAATGTATTTGAAAATAATGTTGAATACGCGCTAGCGAGGTAACCGCTGAGGTGCTATTTACAGGGCGTTATATGAGCGCCAACAAAGAATGCATGGAGGCGTCCGGTATAGACATAAAAAGGGTTAGGTCAATCAGTTCTATGGCAAGCTCGTTATAATTAAAACCTAGCTACAGTACTGTCCTGACTCACTGAACTACATGGGCAGGACGAATGCATCTTGCTTATTGCCTAACTATATCGCTTTATTACGTCCAGTTTGCTTGGCTTTATATAAATGCTTATCCGCAATCGCAATTAAATCTGTCCCATAGTCTTGCTTAGCCTCAATAGTCGCTGTTCCTATACTGACCGTTAAAGACTGATGAGGGGATAGTTTATGGGTTATTTTTAACGCTGCTATATTTTGCATAATTGACTCTGCAACATGCCGTGCACCTAACTTTCCTGTGTTTGGTAGTACGCATACAAATTCCTCACCGCCAAAACGCGCGACTATATCCGTTGGACGTTGCAGGGTTCTTTTTATGCTTAACGCAGTTTGCTTTAGCTGATCATCCGCAAATAAATGGCCATATTCGTCGTTAAATTGTTTGAAATAATCGATGTCGACCATTAATAGTGATAATGGCTGGTTGGAGCGTTTGGCTTGGGCCGTTTGCTGGGTCAAATAATCATTAAGGTAACGACGATTGTAGACGCTGGTTAACCCGTCCAAATAGGCTAGTTTTTTCAACAAATCAGCTTGAAATTTCAGGGTCAAATGGGCATTAACCCGGTTCCTTAAGGGTAACGGGTTGACTGGTTTAACCATGTAGTCAATGCCCCCAGCTTGCCAACAGGCATTTTCTTCTTCAGATTTTTGCAAAGATGTAATAAATACAACCGGAATGTCGCTTATTTCAGGGGTGTTTTTGATGATTTTACAGGTCGTAAGCCCGTCTAATTCTGGCATGACGACATCCATCAAAATTAAATCAGGTGGGTCAGAAAGACAAATATCTAACGCGGCTTGCCCAGATTTAGCAAACCTTAAGTGGTAACAATCTCCCAGCACCTGATTGATAACCTGAATATTTATAGGTTGGTCATCGACCACCAAAATACGGGCATTCTCAAGGGAAACCTTAGTAAGCGTTGTCGCAGCTTGATTCAAAATACTACACTCCTCGATGTACACATTAATGCTAATTTTATATTGTTGTTAAGCAATTTGTGTTCCTGTTCTAGTAAATCGGCATCACATTGGCGGGTCATCACGTATTGTAACGTAACCAATCACCAGATTTATCTCATTCGATAATTTTAAACGTGTAATTATATCTCCACTTATCTCATGTCAGTGTTCACCTGTCATGATATTTTGTCGCACAAGGCCGCTACGTGATGAAAGTTATCCTAAGCTCCGTGTATAACGTCGTTTGCTCGATATTTTGATAGCAAAAACTGAAAAATTGTTCCTCATCAACACGCTTTGTATATGAATTGGTACACTATCGATTAATCTTAATTCATATGAACGCAAGGAACTGCGCAATGAAAATCGCATTTTTTAATAGCAAAGTGTATGACCGAGAATATTTCCTGCAAGAAAACACCCATCATCACCATGAAATTCGCTTTTATGAGCCACACCTCAATCATCAAACCGTCAACCTAGTTACGGATGAAACCGCCGTTTGTGTATTTATTAATGACTGCGTGGATGCCCAAGTACTCAATGTGCTAAAAGATAAAGGAGTGAAATTAATTGCCCTGCGCTCTGCTGGTTATAACCATGTTGATTTAGCAGCGGCGCAGCGCCTTGAGCTGCCTGTTGTGCGCGTACCGGCTTATTCCCCTTATGCAGTCGCAGAGCATGCGGTGGCATTGTTACTGACACTGAATAGGCGGATCCACCGTGCCCATAACAGGGTGCGAGAAGGTGATTTTTCACTGCATAACTTAATCGGTTTCGACTTGCATGGCAAAACGGTCGGCGTTATCGGCACGGGTAAAATCGGCCAAATTTTTAGCAAAATTATGCAAGGCTTTGGGTGTCGTGTTATTGCCTATGATGTGACGCCGGATCCAGATTGTGTCCAGTCAGGTGTTGAATACGTTTCTCTGACTGAACTGCTGACATTGAGTGATGTAATTTCACTGCATTGCCCTCTTAATGACGAGACTTTCCATCTTATTGATGAACGTGCGCTGGAGCTGATGAAGTCAAGCGTGACCCTAATCAACACGAGTCGCGGAAAACTGGTCGACACCAAAGCGGTCATAAACGCTCTTAAAGCACAACGAATAGGGCTGCTTGGCTTGGATGTGTACGAAGAAGAAGAGACATTGTTCTTTGAAGATTTTTCTTCTAGCGTTATACAAGACGATGTATTTTCTCGACTGCTCACCTTCCCTAACGTGTTAGTAACTTGCCATCAGGCGTTCTTTACTCAGGAGGCCATGGGAAAAATTGCTCATGTTACGTTGGAAAATATCAGTCAATTTGAACACAATGGAGTGATACAAAATGGTGTCGATTACCCAAGCTAAACTACGTGTCGCCGTATTAACTGGTGGTGGGGACTGCCCGGGTCTCAATGCCGCTATTCGCGGGGTGGCAAAAACATTAATGCTAACGGTTCAAGCTGAAATAATAGGCATTGAAGATGGTTTTTTGGGCTTTATTGAACGCCGTAGCCGAACGCTCAGTTATCAGGATTGCAGTGGTATTTTGTCCTTAGGCGGCACCCTAATTGGCACTCACAATCGGGCCAATCCGTTTGATTATCACGGCGAGGATTACTCATCTCGGGTCAAAGCCTATTATGATGAACTCGGTCTCGATGCGTTGGTGATTATCGGCGGTGACGGTACTTTAAGCATAGGATATGAGTTAACCAAGCTCGGCATGAATATAGTTGGTGTGCCTAAAACCATAGACAATGATTTGATGTGTACTGAACGCACCTTCGGTTTTGATACTGCGGTGAGTATTGTGACCGAAGCAATCGATCGATTGCGTACCACAGGTCAGTCCCATAAACGTATTATGATTGTCGAAACTATGGGCCGAAATGCCGGTTGGATTGCCCTGCACGCAGGCATTGCGGGCGGTGCAGACACCATATTAATACCTGAACATCCCTATCATATTGACCAGGTTGCCCAAGCTTGTCGTACTCGAATGGGTTCCCATCAGTTTTCCATTGTGGTCATCGCTGAAGGGGCAAAGCCCGCCGATGGCAACGTATGTGTGCGAGAAATATTAGATAATAGCCCTGAACCCCAGCGCTTAGGCGGGATCGGTGAGCAACTAAAACAACAGCTTTCTGTGCATTTAGATGCTGAAATCAGGGCCACCACGCTTGGTCATATTCAGCGCGGTGGCTCCCCTACTTCGTTTGATAGGATTTTCGCTACAAACTTGGGCAGTTATGCCGCCACGTTGGTGGCTAGCGGACAATTCAATCGTGCCGTGGTACAAAAAGGTAATCAGTTATCCCATGTGGCGTTGGCTTGTGTGGCAAACAAAACCCGCTTCATTCCTGACGATGATCCCACCTTGGGTACTGCTATTGCGATGGGTATATGCTTTGGTACCGAGCACCTTGCTTATCATAAATCAGTGGCTAGGAATGCGCCCGAATGATATCGCTTAATTCTCCGGTTATCACATACACTTTGTTATATCCAATTCGCATGAGTTGCTCCGCTGCCAGTTTCGCCCGTACAGCACTGGCACAGTGCAGATAGATGGGACTCGATTCATCGGACTGGTGCGCTAACATTTTCATTTCTAATAGCCCTCGTGGGAAGTTTAACGCACCAGGTACCGACGCCTCAGCATATTCACTGGGCTCACGAACATCGACCAACAGGCCGTTGTCTTGACGACGCTGAGACGCTGCCGCCTCGCAATCAAGACATAAAATATCTGGGTTAATCTCACTCATAAGTTGGGGGATAGTTTTAAGCATAGACTCCTCGAGCATTTGTGCAGTGATGTTCAATCTGAATGGGATATTATACACACAAATGTCGTTACATTAGATTTTTCTAATATAATAAATCATTAGCTTCCCCTCTGCTTATCAGTTATTGCAAAAGAGGTTGTGCGCCGAGTGAACTTAGCTGAAATGCCCCGTTGTTTTGGGCAAATATCAATGCATTATCAGCGTCAGCTAGATTATTGCATAAGCTGCGTAGCTGATTAATATCCAGTAATGTCACTTGACGACGTTGAACGTGAATCAAGCCCTGCTGCTGCATATTGGTCAGTAAGCGACTAATGGTTTCAATCGCCATGCCTAAATAATTAGCAATATCGATACGTGTCATACTCAAGGTTAATTGGTGACTCGATAAACCACGATGGGTTAAGCGAGTTGATAAATCGAGTAAGAATGCCGCCAAACGCTGGGTTGACGTCATACAATGGAAGCTCATGGTTTGCTGTTGCTGATGTATCAAGCTGTTGCTCATGTTGCCCAGCAACTGTTGACGACCCATTTCAGATTGCGCCAACAAGGCATTCACTGAGGTTAAACTGATATAACACACGCTGCTTGTTTCAAGAAATGTCACAGTATGGGCATGTTGACGCTGAGCAAAGCCATCAATGCCAATGAGATCGCCGGGGAAACAAAATTCGACGATTTGTTCCTGTGCGTCCACTGAGGTAATACAAGCCTTAGCTGAACCTGAGCGCATAATATACAAAGCATTAAATGCATCACCCGCACCGTAAAGGTTATCGCCTTTATGGTAAATTTTGTGCGTTAACACAGGATTGTTAGCGGTAAATCCATTTGACTCGGTTTTTTCTGTGCAGTTTCTTGATAGAGCACAATGTTCGCACGTAGGACTTTGTTTAAACTGAGTTTGGGTCATACTGAATTCCTTACAAGCAAATGGCTTTAATAGAAAAGGATTTTAAGTTATCTATTCAATTTTACCTCGCACCGAACATGTTTTGATATTCGGTGTTATGCGTATAATATTGCGGAAAATACCTATAGCATGTCGTTATCGGTTGCACCAAACCAAAAAAGTGTTATGACACCACAAGCAAATCAAGACGCAAAAGCTAAACTAACTGCATTATTAGATGCCGCCGTAGATGGGATCATTATTATTGATCACCTCGGCCATATAGAATTATTCAACAGTGCAGCAGAAACCTTGTTTGGTTATGCCAGTGACGAAGTCATAGGGCAGAATATCAATAAGCTGATGCCCCAGCCGTACCGTGAGCAACATGACGGTTACCTGCGCAATTACGCGTCCACGTTGCAAGCCAAAATTATCGGCATTGGGCGTGAAGTCAAAGCCCGTAAGAAAAACGGCGATATCTTCCCCATCGATCTTTCTGTTGGTGACGTTAAAAATGCCAGCCATAAACAATTTGTCGGTATTATTCGAGACATAACAGATAAGGTACAAGCCAGAAACGATGCGATCGAACAACGGGAACGCCTTGCCCATGTCACTCGTTTGAGCACCATGGGCGAGATGGCCGCGGGTATCGCTCACGAAGTTAACCAGCCGCTTACAGCGGTCAGTGCTTACGCGCAAAGCTGTATTAATTTGTTAAGGCAGTCCAATGACCAAGACAGTCAATTGTACCAAACGCTGACCATCACCTTAGACAAAATCAATCAACAGGCCATACGCGCCAGCGACGTTATTCAACGTTTGCGGGGGTTTATGCAAAAAGGCACTAGCCATAGAGAAGCGGTCACTGTCAGTAAACTCATATATGACACCCTGAGCATGGCGCAAATTGATACTCGGTTGCTAGAGCATGGGGTGACACTGGACATTCCTCCCGATGTCGGCGAACAGTTAGTGCATGTCGATGCCGTTCAAGTGCAGCAAGTATTGCTAAACCTGCTGCGAAATGGGGTTGATGCTATGGAGCAACATACTGAATCTCCTTTGCAAGTAAAGGCATGTTGGCACGATAGTCAGTATATCGAGGTGTCTGTTATTGACAGCGGTACAGGCATAAAACCTCAAGACGTAGCTCAGTTGTTTACCCCCTTTTTTACTACTAAAAGCAGCGGCATGGGTATGGGCCTGTCCATTAGTCAGTCCATTGTTTTGTCACACCAAGGGCGGTTATGGTACGAACCTGGCTTATCTACTGGCAGTGTATTTAGTTTTACCTTACCAGCCTACATAGCCGAACATGGCAATCCTTTATAACCGGTTATCATTGAATTTTTATGGACGATACACACACTTTCTACACCCCAACGGTTTATGTCATCGATGACGATGACGCAGTCCGGGATTCCATCGGTATGTTGCTTAACTCTGTGTCGTTGAACACTGAGTTATTTGCTGCTCCAGATGCATTTATCCAAGCATTCCAACCTGCCGAATTAGTTAACTTGCAAGGTTGTATACTGTTGGACATTCGTATGCCAGGTATGAGCGGCTTAGAATGTCAAAAATGGTTGTTAACACACCAATGCCACTTACCCATTGTTTTTATTACCGGTCACGGTGATGTGCCAATGGCTGTGCAAGCGATGAAAGATGGCGCTGTAGAGTTTTTGCAAAAGCCCTTTCACGAGCAAACGCTAATCGATAGTATTCATAATGCGCTGCAAATTGACCAGCAGCGTTGCATTCATTATGAACAACAAGCTCGCGTAAACGAGCGGGTTGCACAACTTACTCCTAGAGAACAAGAGGTGCTAAAACGCGTTGTCGCAGGGAATTCCAATAAAGTCATTGCTGGTGAGCTTAACCTAAGTCAACGTACAATCGAGATCCATCGTGCCGCTGTTATGGGAAAAATGGATGTCTCATCTGTGGCTGAGTTGGTTACGTTAATGACCATGCTTGAAGTCACGTGACCGATAACCAATACGTCAGATGCATATTTTTAGTCATGCATGGTATTGTCTTGATTTGACTGACTGGCTTGTTCCCAAGGGGACAGTTTACGGTTTTGCTCCAGCATGGTTGACGTCACTAACACTACGCCATTCGGACTGATTCTAAAGCCCCTAGCGCGGTCTAATGCGTGATCGAGACCAATTTTTGTACCGCTAGGAATACAGCAGCCTTGCGCAATAATTGCCCGGTGAATATGCACGTCCCTTCCCACTTCCACATTCGGTAAAATAACCGATTCGGTGATCGTGCTATATGAATGCACATGTACATCAAAAAATAATAGTGAGCGATCTATGGTTGCGCCGGAAATTATGCAGCCCCCTGACACCATAGAGTCTGTTGCACTTCCCCGGCGATTATTGTTATTGAACACAAATTTTGCCGGTGGCGACTGCTTTTGATATGTCCATATGGGCCAAGAGTTGTCGTAAATGTCTAACTTGGGTGTCACTTCGATGAGATCAATATTCGCCTGCCAGAATGAATCTAAGGTTCCAACGTCTTTCCAATAAGGTCGCAATTGTGTCACGGGATCTCGAAAGCGAAATGTGTGAACTTCACAGTTTGCAATACATTGGGGCACAATGTCATTGCCAAAGTCGTGTTTTGAGTCCAACGCATCAGCATCTTTTTGTAATTCATTAATTAGAAAGTCCGTATTGAACACGTATATGCCCATTGAAGCGAGTGCCATTGATGGATCGCCTGGCAGTGTGCTTGGTACTGCGGGCTTTTCACGAAAGGTTATCACGCGTCCATTTTCATTCACTTGCATCACCCCAAACGCATTCGCCGCTTCGTTGACGGGTACTTCTATCCCGCCAATTGTTAAATCAGCGCCACTTTGTACGTGTTGCGCCAACATGTCGGCATAATCCATTTTATAAATATGATCACCCGCCAATACCAAAACATATTTGGGTTTTTGTTCTTTGATAAAAGCGATGTTTTGAAATAACGCATCGGCGGTGCCTTGATACCAATTAGATGAACATTGTTGCGTTGCAGGTAATAACTCCACAAATTCACCCATGTCACGATTTAAGTGGCTCCAGCCTTGCGATAAGTGGCGCAACAGAGAATGTGCCTTATATTGGGTAACAATACCGATTTGCTTGATACCTGAATTAACACAATTGGAAAGCGAGAAATCGATAACGCGAAATTTACCACCAAAATGTAAGGCTGGCTTGGATTGATCCTCTGTCAATTCACATAAGCGAGTGCCTTTCCCCCCTGCGAGCACCAGTGCCAATGTATCTTTAGTTAACTGACTGACATACCGAGATGTTGCGATGACCATGCATTAACCTCCATTCAATTAGGTAAAACAACCTTCTGTCGGGCAATGAAGTCAATCTTCATATGCCAATGCCCGCTCGTGGTTATTTACTGCAGTTGAACTTAAATTTGCGATAAAAAATCGCTTTTGAGAATAAAATATCTCTCTGAGAAAATAATATTAAAGTCAGTATATAGAAGATAAATTTATTTACCCGAGTTCAATCACTATTCAGCGCCATTTTTTAGCAACGACAATCCCCAATATAGCGCTATGTTATTGCTGTCACTTAATAATTTTTTAGCCTAAAGTAGCAGAGATTAATTATAAAAAAGGATTAGACTCAATTAAAGTTTGGCGTTGTAGTAAGGGCGTAATCATGAAAAAGGCAATAACCTGTTTTAGCATATTAGCGGTGTTAAGTTGTTCAACTTTCGCTGGACAGCATAATAAACATCGCGTGTCAGTTAAACAAATTAGCCATCAACTCAATCAACAATTTCCGTTCACTTTGGACTTTAAAGGTATAAAAGCGGCATTTGCCGAACCAAAACTTATTTTGGATGTGCTGGAACAAAATGTTTCTGTTGAAGTATCTATGCTCACGCAAAGTGATGGTAGTTGGGTAAAAGTACCCTGTAAGTTGACCGGACAGATAGTATTCGACCCCGTCGACAAACATCTGGTGTTAGACAACTTATTATTTGACGATCCCACTAATGCTCATCAGCTTTTCGGTGATTCAGCACCTTTGATATCGGCAATTAAGCGCACAATTGTTAATCATTTACCCGACTTAACATTGGTCGACTTCACTTTATCTAACACGCCTTTTAGTACTGCATCCACCCGTGGTTTATTGATCCAGTCTCGTCATGTGCAACTTAGTTACTGATTAGCCTGTTTACTGGCAAATAGGTTGCGATTGTTACATTTGATATACCGAGAGAGTCAATATTTTGAACATTGAACGGATCATTAGACATAAAATTAGGCGCTGCTATCTCGTCTATTTCGTGATGACTCTAAGCTTACTGGCGATACCTTGGCTGTATACCTACTCAAGTGCTGAAAAGCGTGCGGCGGCACAACAATTCATACAAATTGCCAATCAACAATCTACCTTAGTGCGCAGCATTGCATTAAACCTTTACCGTTCTGGGAATCCAATAGCCGAGATTAAAACACAAACATTAAAACGCCAAACAATCGTTTTAATGAATCAATTTAATGATAATCACACCTACCTCGTTCACAGTGATTTACCGCGTACGGTTTATCAAGGCGGCAATAACTCCTTACATGACTTGTTTAGCGGGGATAAAACCAATATTGATACACTCACATCTGCATTTTTTGCCTTTGCAAAACAGACTTTAGAATCGACCCAAGAGAGAAATGCACAGCAAGAGTCAGTGTTGCCTACTACCTATTTCGCGCTGACTGATCGCCTAGAAAGAGCCGAAGTGCAATTTCAGCAAAACTTAGCGCAAAGCAATCGTCATATGGTCAATGTGAGTATTTTTGCCAGCATCTTCAGCCTCATTGTCTTTATTATGACGATCATCGCCCTTATTTACCCGATTGAAAAATTGCTCCTTAGGATCATTGCTAAATTCGCTGACAACAGTAAACGAACGTACCAAGTGAACCGTGAAGCGCATTTGGCGATCAAAGCCAAATCACAGTTTTTATCGAATATGAGCCACGAGCTTCGTTCCCCTATTAGCGGTATGTTTGGCATGTTAGAACTTGCTCAACAAGAGCCTGATAGTGCAAAACAAAATGTCTATTTACAAAAAGCCCAGAGTGCGGGTCATCAATTATTGTCTTTAGTCGATGAAATTCTTGATATTTCGCGCATTGAGGCGAAAGTGCTGACGTTTGAAAACATAGACTTCGAACTGATTAAAGTATTGGATACGGTAATTGCCCCCATTACAGCCAGCGCAGAGAAAAAAGGCTTAGAGTTTTCGTTTTGCACGTCCACGTCGCTACCAGACTTTGTTAAGGGCGACCCTCTTCGACTATCTCAAGCGTTGCAAAATGTAGTCAATAACGCGATTAAATTTACCGAAAAAGGCGGGGTTTCGATCAATGTCAAACTGGACATAGTAAACCGAAAATATCAATTAAATATATTTGTCAGTGACACGGGTATCGGGATCGCTACAGAGGATCACAGTCGAGTTTTCGAGAAGTTTACTCAAGTAACTAAAGGGGAAAACAACAACGTCAGTGGAACGGGCTTAGGATTAACAATTGCTAAAGAATTTGCCGAAGGTCTGGGCGGAACACTTACGCTAAACAGTGCAATTGGCAAAGGCAGTACCTTTAAATTGTCTGTTCCCCTTGGAAAAAGTACCCAAAAAGCGCAGTTGACCTATGACGACGCCGCACATATCGCACAAGCCAAATTTGCGGTCATCGACGATTTAGAAACCAGCCGTTTGTATATCGCTAACATTCTACAAAATGACGGTTTCGAGGTTGACGTATTTGAATCTGCCTCCAAATTTCTATTGAAAAAAGATGCGGTACTGGATTACGCAGGACTAATTATCGACATTCATATGCCAGGTTTTAATGGTTATGAATTGGCTGAGACGATTCACGCTATGTTTGATAACAGTGCCCCACCCTTTATCTTTATCTCTGCGTCACCAGAGTCCATTAACCATACTCAGCTTAAATTTGTCGACATGTGGCAGGGATTTGCTAAACCCATGGACAAAAACCGCTTTATTGATTCGATTCGCATTCTGGCCCGCAAAAACATCTTAAAAACTGAAGCCTTTGTACCCGCTAGAGTTTTACTGGTTGAGGATGAGCCAATTAACGCAGAAGTAGTGAAAACCATGCTGGAACGTAATGGCCATACTGTAGAACTCGCCGATACAGGCACAATGGCGCTGCATCTTGCAACGACTAAAGAATTTAATCTTATTCTGATGGATATCAATTTACCGGATATGAGTGGTATCGAAACCACCCGTAGTATTAAGGCTCGAGGTGTGGAAACGGAAATAGTCGCACTGACGGGCAATGCGTACGAAGAGGATAAATTAAGGACCAAAGAAGCAGGAATGGCATATCACTTAGTCAAGCCTGTGATGTTTCACGAATTAAATAACGTCATCAAGTTAGCTCTGCGAGCGCCATCGTAAGCTAACAACAATGTAGATTAACGATTGTTTTATAGCCAGTTGGTTAGTTTAACCCCAATGCCTAATCGCTCGGTATGCTGGTTATAATAAATTAAGCTCTCTCCATAACCATTAAAATACTCTACGTAGCCCCGCAAGTGGCGCGTAATAGGGAAGGTCCAGCCGAGCTGAATGGCACCGCGGTTATCACTTCTAAAGTTATTACGCAGCAGTAGTTCCAAGCTGTGGTTGTCAGAAAAGCTCCAGAGTGCGCCAAGTTCTCCATACCCCATATAACGTTCAATAAAGGGATTATCGTCTCCCTCTGGATCGTCTAGGCTAACCTTGTCATCTTCAGGTATCCGCCACCAAGTACGTAACCCCCAGGTCACATTCGCATTTTGAGCAAAAACCACGCCTCCAATGATGCGATTCCAGCTGCGTGACAGCTCTCCAGTCTGGCCGTTGGACTGATGATTGAGTGAAATGTAAGTTTGGTCTATTGGTAGTCCGAGTATTGTCCAAGGGCGGCTATAATTAAAAATGATCTCAGGCTCGTAATTTGTTTCCCTAAAGGGGGCTGATATTTCACCGTTATAGGCTTGCCAATAACTCGCCACCGTAAATGCAACTTGTACATCTAAGCCGTCCCACATTAAATCCTCAACCGCTAGGTACTTTAACGAAATCTGAAATTTAGCTTCTGTATCTTGGTACTTCTCAGCTTTGGGATCACTGCCGTATGGCCGTTTACTGATGTTGGCAAATGTAACAGGTAATAAATAGTTGGGTTTGTGGGGCAATAATGCAAAGGGATTAAGTGACGCCCTATGTTCCAGTCGATCACGTTTACGTAATCGGTTATCGTTGTCTTGTGCGCAAATTAACCGTAACTCGCCCAGCGTAACGTCATCAGACGACAATTCCATTTGTTTGAGCAAACACTGCTCGATGGTTTTCTCTCCTGAACCTAATTGCTGCGCGGCACCTGCCGCCGTCGTAAACGCAAGTGCACAAGATAACGAATAATTTATGAGTGATTGCACATGAAATACCTGTGGTAAATTGAACGAATTAACAACATTTTTCATACGACCGCCGTCATGTCTTCTCGGCAAGAGATATACACTGATGGTTATTGTGCCATAAAAAAGGCACTCATATGAGTGCCTTAGCTGAAGAAATGTTACTGATCTTAAGGTTTAAAATACCGTAAAAACTCTTTGATCGCTTACTTGGTCACAGCAATTTTAACCGTGGCGGTAACGTGGGCTTCAATACGACGGTTTTTCTTATTCGCTTCACGGGTATTGGCTTTATCCAACAGTTTAGTTTCACCATAACCTACGGCTTCTAAACGCTCCCCGTTGATACCGTGCTGGTCAATCAAATATTGGCGCACTGCTTTAGCACGTTCAACTGACAACTGCATATTGTATTCGTCCGTACCCGGCGCCGAGGCATAACCTTCTATAACAGCATTTGTGGTACCGTAGCGGCGCATAAACGCGACGAATTCATCTACGCTTTCCACATCAATGTTGGTTAACAAACTTGAGTTGTTATCAAACAAAATCTTCAATGACATAGTCAATGACTCGTCAGTAAAAACACTACAACCTTTAACATCAACTTTATCGTTGATTGGTGTGTTAGCACATTGATCTTGACCATCAACCACGCCGTCATTGTCGCTGTCCATGGCTTTTAGTGTACAGCCGTCTACATCCACTGCTGTGCCGTAAGGCGTGTTTGGGCATAAATCACGTTGGTCAATGACACCATCATTATCTGAGTCTTTCGTTACACCTTTTGAAGCAGTTTTCCCAAAACTATAGGCTAAACCTAATTTAGCGCTGTACTCAGGGTTACCTTGCCCGAAGTCATAATATCCTGCTAGCTCAGTGACGACTTTCCATTTGTCGTTTATGTGCCAATGCGCACCCAAACCTAAATCCGCCATGCGATAGCTTTCATCTAAGCGTTGATTCTTCAAACCAGCAAAAATATAGTAGTTACTTTGTTCAATAAAATATAAAGCATCCACACCGATACGCTCACCTGTGATGTTGCCACTGCCACGTTCCGCGTCTAGGTCTAATTTGGCAAATTCAAATCGGAAACCCCAACTAGGATTCAGTTTCATGCCAATTTCTGCACCCCAGCCTAAACCACTATCATATGCGGTATTTGGCTCAAATTTTTCAGGGTACACAGAATAATGCTCAGCAAAAATAGCACCCCATATTTCTTTTTCATTTGCTTCTTGTGCATTGGCGTAAGCGCCAATAAACGCAAACGATATCGCAAGAGCTAGTGTGTGTGTTTTCATTTTTATATTCCTTTAAATCATTCTAATGTTTATGTTGTTTGCCCACGCTGAACGCTGAACGCAGAAAACAATAAAGTGAGCAATTTAATCAATAGACGATGCGTGTTTTAAAATAGTCACAGCGTCGCAATCTATTTTTTACCGGGTATAAATTTTTTAAATGGAACCAATACGCCAATCGCAATCCCGATTAATAGTGTGCTGAGGATAAGAAGCAAACGTGGCATCGCAAAATCCCAGAATAAGAAGCTGACGTGATCTAGCTGCATATTTTGCAGTACAAATATCCCGAACAAAACACCCAAGGTTAGGTAGATATATCGCTTTAAGTTCATAGATTAACTCCTATTATAAAATGCGCATTTCCACGCACGACCAGTGTATTTACATAACGTTGCTTTAATGAATAGACGTAAGGCGTATTGAAAAAGTCACAATTGATTTTGGACTAATGGAAAGTTTGATGTGGGGTGTTGCAGGCTAAATAACGGCGTCGGACTTTACTTTATCAAGGGCACGATAATACCGCATTTTAGTTGCACTTAGCGCTAAGCCCAATTGCAAACTTATTTCTTCAAATGAACATTCTAATACCGCTTTCATTACAACAATCTCTCGATCAACGGGGTCAAGATTGGCTAACATTTGCTCTGTCGCCCCAAGATCTAGCTCTTCTCCAGTTTCGGGTTCGTCTTGATTCAATAAGTGGCTAATGTCGTCCACGCGCTTCTTTTCTCGTAATACATCCATGGCGGTATTACGAGCAATAGTGACGACCCAAGGAAAGAATTTATCGTGTTCTTTTAGTTGCTCTAATTTATGCCAAGCGGTCATAAACGTGTCTTGTAAAACATCATCCACTAAAGACGGGTTGTATAAGACTTTCGCTGCAATATATGCTGCGATTTTAGCTTGGTATCGGCCATACAATTTAGCAAACGCCAACGATGCATCACCCCGGCGTTGCAAGGTACGTTTGACTAATTGAATATCCGTTAAATGCTGCAAATGATTCGGCCCATGCATTATTGCTAATGTATGGTTAGGCCATCTAGAAAGGATTTATTATCAATCACTTTAAGGCTCTCATCTTGGGTTCGAATAATCGTTACTACCGCAGTAATTTCCACCACATCCCCTTTAATGCCATCCTTGGTGGTCACGGTATCGCCGACCTTTACCGTGTCGGATATGTATAAGGAATAAATAATATTTTTCGAGGCTTCTCGGCTGCCTAAACCTAAAGAAATAGCCGTAGCAACACCCAGCGTGCCCAACGCTATCGCGATAATGGTATCCAGCAATACTGTGTTGATATCCAATTGATTGATGGTCAATGACAAGGTCAGAATCGCCACCAAGCCATAAGATGCTTTAGACAGGGGCCGGGCAAAATCGAAATCGGCCGCTTTGGCTGCATTGAAAATAGCATTTTTGATTAAGTTTGCAGCCGCGAGGCCAAAAAGTAGAATAAGAGTAGCGGCAATGATTTTAGGAATAAAACGCAGAAACTGATCCATTGTTTCGCCTAACTGAGATAAACCAAGAGAGTCCGCAGCGGTCACAATAAAAACCAGAAAGGTGATCCAAAACACTAACATAGCTAAGGTACTCGATACTGATACCTGGCTACCGAATTTGGATAACTGCTGATCGATCCCAGTTGCTTGGGCTAACTTATCTAAGCCAACTTTTTTAAGCACAGCGAAAACGGCAAACCTTAACACCCGCGATATAAAGTAACCGACCAACAATATGATAAATGCGGCAAATAAAGATGGCAGGAACGCGGCAATTTCCGCTAATAACGTGGTAAGCGAACTGGAAACCGCTTCAAACCAAATACTGATATTTTCTTTCATTGGGATTTAACCTTTTTCTTTAATAATTTTTTACTGTGACTCATCATCAAGGGTGCAAATAAGGTCAGTAGCATAGAAAACACGCCATGCACCCCAAGGCGGACTATTTCTTTCGATTTATCTTGTTTAGTCACTTTTGCTGCCAGTGCTTCAGGCTCAGGAAGCACCTGATTGGCTAAGATATCCTCAGCAAGTTTTCGTTCAAGTTCTTGATAATATTCATTATTCACGTATTTACTCCTACTGGAAATAACCTGTTGGTGCTGGTATTCATCTAAGTGGGTATAATCTTGAGCTTATGTCCTTAGTTACTGGACGAACAAAACGTCTGAAAAGTCACATTACACCACTAATTTTTATCGGCGTTATCGGCACCGCGAATAGCAATAAAGAAAAACACATATTGTGTGACTTTATGGCCTGCAGACTCGTCAACCTTATGCACTGCTGGTCATATCTAAAACATGCCGGTGCTTGAATATATAATAATATTAGGAGCTTAGCTCTTAACACACGAGAAATAACATGACTGTAGATATATTGATTTGGTTGGGTATCGCGTTTTGTGTCACCCAGTCGGCTATTTTTTCTGGCTTAAATTTAGCGTTTTTCAGCTTGAGCCGCTTGCAATTAGATGTTGAAGCCAAACAAGGCAACACGAACGCATCGGTGATCCTGTCCATGCGAGAAGACTCTAATTTTTTGTTATCAACGATATTATGGGGCAACGTATCCATAAACGTTTTACTCACTTTACTGTCCGATTCTGTCCTAGCAGGCATGTATTCGTTTATGTTTTCCACTATCGTTATCACTTTTTTGGGTGAAATTTTTCCCCAAGCTTATTTTTCACGCAATGCATTACAAGTGGCATCTAAGCTCACGCCTATCATTCGATTCTACCAAGTGCTGTTATTCATAGTCGCCAAACCAACGGCGTTGATTTTAGATGGCTGGTTAGGCCGTGAAGGTATCACCTATTTTCGTGAAAAAGAGTTAACCGCCATTATAAACGCGCACATAGATGCCGACGAAACCGATGTTGAGCACGTACAAGGTGTCGGTGCACTTAACTTTTTGCAGATCGATAACATCACAGTAAACGAAGAAGGCGAAGTGATTGATCCAAAAAGCATGCTGACCATGCCTTGTAAACTTGATTTACCCCTATTGCCGGAACAAGGCAGTGAAGGGTTTGCTGATTTTGTTAATGCGGTCAACGCATCAGGTCATAAATGGGTTTTGTTATTAGACGAGCAGCGTAACCCATTACTGATGTTGGACGCCGATGGGTTTATTCGCGCCACCTTAGTGGATAACATTCCTTGTGATGCTTATAAATTTTGTCATCGACCGCTTATCATTGAAGATAAAAACTGCACCTTGGGTGATGCGATGCAACGGCTGAAAATCACTCAAGATATTGATGTCAGTTCTGATGAAGTGCTGCATGCTGATGTCATAGTGGTGTGGTCTTCTGAATTACCCCGCCTTATTACCGGAGCTGACATTTTGGGTCGATTACTAAAAGGCATTGGCCGTCCGTCTACTGGGATAGTATTGGATACCGCCATGACACTAGAAACGAACACAGCGGTGTAATCGTTCTATCTCATAGTAAATGATGTTTGTTTGCACCAGGGTTAGGTTGAATTTTCCTAATCTAATCACTGGTTTAACTAACCGACTGTTCCTCTCACCTTTTTAGCAATTAGGAATCAAGATACAATCGTCAACTATTCTCATTTTCATTCGCTATCTATATGAAATAAAAAGGTTTTTTGATTTATCTGTATTTATAAACTATACTCGCGGCATTCGGTGAAAGATAAGCCAAGTTTGCGCTTTATCGCGTTTATAAATAGGTGAAATTATGTTGCGCAGTAAAAAAGTCGTCTCTGCTTTAAATGAGGTATTAACGGGTGAGTTAACGTCAATTAACCAGTATTTTTTGCATGCTAGAATGTATAAAAATTGGGGATTGAATGCGCTGGACAAAAAGTGCTACAAAAAATCCATTAAGGACATGAAACAAGCTGATGTCATTATTGAGCGTGTCTTGTTTTTGCAAGGTTTACCGAACCTGCAAATGCTCGGTAAATTGCTTATCGGTGAAGAAACGGAAGAAATGTTGCAATGTGACATGACATTTCAACAACATCAGATCCCAGTATTAAAAAATGCCATCAGCTTATGTGAACAAGAACAGGATTACGTTTCCCGTGAGTTATTAGAAGACATTCTTGAATACGAAGAAGAGCATTTGGATTGGCTGGAAACTCAGCAATATCAAATTAAACATATGGGTTTACAAAATTATCTACAAGCCCAAGTTATTGAAGGGGAAGACTAATGCAAGGTAAAAGTAACGTTATATCAGGCTTGAATGCTCTACTCGCTTATGAATTAGCAGCGATGGATCAATACTTTGTGCATTCTCAAATGTATTTAGACTGGGGATTAAACAAACTTTACGAACGCATTAATCATGAATTCGATGATGAAAAAGGTCATGCCACTAAGCTTATCGAACGTATTTTGTTCCTCGAGGGCACACCTAATATGGTTGATCGCGATGGTTTGCTTATAGGTACAGATGTGCCTTCTATGCTAGAGAGTGACTTGCGGGTTGAATACGCAGTGGGTGATAAACTTAAAGAAGTTATTGCTGTTGCCGAATCTGAACAAGATTATGTGACACGTGACATGCTTATGGTGTTATTAGATGATACTGAAATGGATCATGCTCATTGGTTAGAGCAGCAACTAGGGTTAATTAAGCGTATTGGGCTTTCTAACTACTTGCAGTCTCAAATGTAAACCCATGTTTGGTCATCACGATTATTAAACGCCTAGCCAGTTACTCTAGGCGTTTTTTATGCGCGCTGTATTCATGCTAAACGGCCGGTGCTTAAGCGCCGGTTAAAAATGGGTTTGAAAATTAAAAAATAACCGTTTTTCGTCCAAGGTCGCTGGATTTACAAAAAGTAATACCAGTTGCCAACGCATATTTCGTTCACTGCATGCGCCTAAGAAAAACATATATTGGGCAAGGTTAATCTCCCCATCGTCCCTTGAGGTAGTTTTAATTAAAGCGGTTTGGCCCATGTACATATTGATGCCCTGAATGTAGCTTTGCTGCAGTTCGTATTGACTAGGGTAAGCCAATTCTATGTACAATTCTTCTTCCACTTCAGCGGCTTGCAGCAGGCGCGCGCTGAATTGCCGGTCTTGCAAAACCGCCACACAAGTTTGGGTGCCAACTAACTGACATTGTGCGCCCTGTTGAATTTTCACCTCTGGTGATGAATAAACGTAAGCAAAGGCGATCAAAATGGCCACCGCCACGACGGGCCATAAACGGGTAATAAGTAGACGATTCACAGATGGCTATTTTAATAACTTGATTTGCATCAAGTTTGCAACATAGAAACACGGCTTACAAGTGCGTTTGAGCCTATCTTTTTAGCCCTGTTTTGATTATTATACGCGGGTTTTTAGTATGCTAATTTTGTGTATGGGCATAGATGACACCTGTCAATGTACGCATACACAAAACAAACATGCGCTAAGACACACACGAGATACACATACATCCTTATTGAAGTGGAAGATTCATTAAAATGAGTGAAGCGATTCAAGTACACCCTGACTACAACTATAAAGTAGTACGTCAGTTTGCAGTTATGACGGTCGTCTGGGGCATAATTGGCATGTCATTAGGCGTGTTTATTGCGGCCCAATTATATTGGCCAGCCCTTAATTTCGACACACCTTGGTTAACGTTTTCACGTTTACGACCTTTACATACTAACGCGGTTATTTTTGCGTTTGGCGGGTGTGCATTGATGGCAACCTCATTTTATGTGGTTCAGCGTACCTCTCAGGTCCGTTTATTCAGTGACAAATTGGCATCATTTACCTTTTGGGGGTGGCAAGCTGTCATCCTGTCTGCGGTTATTACCCTACCAATGGGATTAACTTCGACAAAAGAGTATGCAGAATTAGAATGGCCAATCGATATCCTGCTTGCGCTGGTTTGGACCGCCTATATGATTAACTTTTTCGGCACTATGATTATCCGCAAGGTTTCTCATATTTATGTTGCCAACTGGTTCTTCGGGGCATTTATCTTGACCGTATTAGTCCTGCATATCGGTAACAGTATGGCTATTCCCGTCTCGTTATTTAAATCGTATTCGATTTATGCCGGTGCAGTAGATGCCATTATGCAATGGTGGTACGGGCATAATGCAGTAGGTTTCTTCCTCACCGCTGGTTTCTTGGGCATGATGTACTACTTCGTGCCTAAACAAGCGGGTCGCCCAGTTTATTCATACCGCTTATCGGTTGTTCATTTTTGGGCACTGATTTCGCTGTACATATGGGCAGGCCCTCACCATCTGCATTACACTGCACTGCCTGATTGGACTCAATCTGTTGGTATGGTGATGTCGATCATTTTGTTCGTTCCTTCATGGGGCGGCATGATAAACGGTATTATGACACTTTCCGGTGCTTGGCATAAATTACGCACCGACCCCGTTTTGCGCTTTCTTGTGGTGTCGTTGTCGTTCTATGGCATGTCGACCTTTGAAGGTCCGATGATGGCAATTAAAACCGTTAACGCCCTATCCCATTACACTGACTGGACAATTGGTCACGTGCACTCTGGTGCGTTAGGTTGGGTTGCTATGGTTTCCATTGGTTCGATTTATCACCTTATCCCGGTGTTGTTCAATAAACCTAAAATGCACAGTATTTATCTGATCAACGTTCACTTCTGGTTAGCGACAATCGGTGTGGTGTTATACATAGTTGCCATGTGGATGTCGGGTGTTTTACAAGGCCTAATGTGGCGCGCAGTCAATTCTGACGGCACCTTGACCTATAGTTTTGTTGAAGCTCTTGAAGCATCTAAACCTTTCTACTTTGTGCGCTTTGTTGGCGGTCTATTTGTGGTAGTTGGTATGTTTATCATGGCATATAACTGTTACATGACCATCCGTTCTAAGTCTGAAGACGAGCCTGCTCGTTCAGACGCCGAAGTACAGCCAGCGTAGGAGCAGATTAGATGAGAAATGCACACGAGTTAGTAGAAAAAAACGTTGGTTTATTAACTATTTTAATCTTGGTGGCCATCAGTTTGGGCGCCATGGTTGAGATCACACCGTTAATGTTTCAACAGCAAACAATGAAACCAGTTGATGGTCTTGAACCCTACACTGCCCTAGAAATGGAAGGGCGCGATATTTATATTCGTGAAGGTTGTGTGGGCTGCCATAGTCAAATGATCCGTCCATTTCGTGCCGAGACAGAGCGTTATGGCCATTATTCAGTTGCCGGTGAGTCTGTTTGGGAGCATCCATTCCTGTGGGGTTCAAAACGTACCGGTCCTGATTTGGCCCGCGTAGGTGGTCGTTATAGTGATGAATGGCACCGTGTTCATTTGAGAAATCCGCGTGACGTTGTACCTGAGTCCAACATGCCTGGTTTTCCTTGGTTGTTTGAAAACCAGTTGACAGGTGATCTCACCGCTAAAAAGCTAACCGTATTTCGTGGTTTTGGTGTGCCTTACACCGATGAAGATATAGCAGGTGCAAAAGCAGCGGTTGAAGGGAAATATGAGATTGATGCATTAGTTGCATATTTGCAGTCTCTTGGGACAGCGTTGAAATAATATGGATTACGCAATCACTGGAACCATATTTACCCTAATCGTATTTGCTGTATTTATAGGTATTGTTATTTGGGCCTACAGTAAAAAATCTAAGGTAGGCTTCGACGAAGCCGCCAATCTGATTTTTGCTGATGAGGACAAAAAAGAGAAGCGGGAGTCAGGCACACATGAGTAGCTTTTGGAGCATTTGGATCACAGTTATCACGCTGGGAACAATTATTGGTTGTTTTTTATTATTGCGTTGGTGCTTAAGCAACAAAACAGGTGTTGCTGAAGGCGATGATATGCATCATGAATTTGATGGTATTCTTGAAATAAACAATCAGCTACCACGTTGGTGGACGATTATGTTTTATGCCACCATTATTTGGGGCTTCTTGTATTTCTTACTTTACCCTGGATTAGGCAGTTTCGAAGGCTTGCTTGGATGGAAAAGTTCAAACCAAGACATTCGTTCACTGGCTGAGTCAGAAGCGGCGCGCATTGCGGCAAAAGAAAATGGCGATATCGTTCAGTACGACCGTGAATTAGACTTTGCTGAAGAACGCTTTGCCCCTATTTTTGCTGCTTATGCTAAACAACCGATTGAAACATTAGCCCAAGACCCAGAAGCGTTAAAAGTGGGTCAACGCTTGTTTAGTCAGAATTGTTCTCAGTGTCATGGTTCTGATGCCCGCGGTCAACGTGGCTTCCCTAACCTAACAGATAATGATTGGTTATACGGCGGCACGCCAGCCAAAATCACTGAAACCTTAACGCTTGGACGTCAAGCCGCTATGCCTGCACAACTCGATTCGTTTGGTGAGAAAGGTATTGAAGAAGTAGTAGCTTATGCCCTAAGCCTTAGCGGTCGTCAGGTTGACCCCGACTTAGCGGAAAAAGGTAAAGTCCGCTTTGCCATTTGTTCTGCTTGTCATGGCCCTGACGGAAAAGGTAATCAAGCGATAGGTGCGCCGAATTTAACCGATAATATTTGGTTATACGGCGGCAGTCATAAAGCCGTTACTGAAACCCTAACGTATGGCCGTAACGGTGTGATGCCCTCGTTCAAGAAAACCTTGGGGGATGAAAAAATCCACTTGGTTGCAGCATATGTTTACAGTTTATCGCAAGGTAAATAAAACCGTTTTCGGTTAGAATAGGCCTCGCTTGTGCGAGGCTTTTTTATATTCATCATTTATTTAAGGTTGTTATGTCCCCTATTTCAGAGCCATCAATTACTGAAAACAAAAAATGGTATAAGCAGTTTTGGCCGTGGTTTCTTATTACCATTCCAGTATGCTCTATGATCTTGAGTTTCAATATGCTGCGCTTTGCATTCGACGGGCAAGACGCCATGGTGGTTGATGATTATTATAAACAGGGCAAAGCGATTAATATTAGCCTTGAAAAAGTACAAAAAGCAAAAGATCTCATGATTGAAACTCAACTGACTGTGGACCAACAGCAGGTTAGTTTACGTTTTATCAGTGGTGCACCACAAAGTGGCGCAGCCCTGCGGTTAGCGTTTTATCATGTCACTCAAGCACCCAAAGATCAGGTCATAGATTTGTTCAGAGATGCCCAAGGCGTATATCGCGGTATAGCTGAACACGATTTGACGGGTAAGTGGCAGGTCGCCCTGACGCCCCATGATCAAACATGGAAGGTGCAACAAACCCTGTCCTTACCACAAACAGATAGCATAACCTTTAAGCCCTAATGACACAGATAGTTAACTGCTACCATTGCGGCTTGCCCGCGGTGAATGGCGATAAATATTGCACCATAATTTTAGATCACAATCGCATTATGTGTTGCCCTGGTTGCCAAGCGGTTGCCCAAGCAATCGTTGAAAATGGCTTAGATGATTATTACCGTTTTCGGACAGAGCCTAGTGTTAAGGCAGACGATAATCTTCAAGAGACCTTAGATCAATTAGCCATATTCGATGAACAGAGTATTCAGCAAGACTTTGTTATTCATCAGGGGGATGTCAGTGAAATACAATTAAGCTTGAGCGGTATTAGCTGCGCGGCCTGTGGTTGGCTGATCGAAAAGCAATTAAGCAAAGTAAAAGGCATTAAACAGGTATCAGTGAATGTTACCGCAAATCGCGCATTAGTTAGCTGGTACTCCGATGTCGTGACTCTCAGCCAAATCATGGCATCCATTGAGCGTATCGGTTATCACCCAAGTCCCTTTCAACAAGAACAACACGAAGCCTTGTTTCAACAGTCTCACAAAACACAACTTAAACGTATTGGGCTTGCCGGCTTGATGACCATGCAAGTTATGATGTTAGCGGTTGGTGTATATTTTGATTTGTTTGGTGATTTGGAGCGGGAAACCAGTTCATTTTTTAGTTGGGTGAGCCTGATATTAAGTACGCCTGTAGTGTTCTATTCTGGCGCCGGCTTTTACCATAGCGCCTATAAAGCATTAAAAGGCCGTACAGTGAATATGGATGTGCCCGTCTCTATCGCCCTGCTCGCCACCTACTTCTCTGGTGTATGGGCCACTGTATTCGAGCAAGGTCAGGTGTACTTTGAGTCCGTCTGTATGTTTATATTTTTACTTTTGGTCAGCCGATTCATCGAACATCAGGCGCGGCATAAAGCGGCACAAATTTCAGCAAACATGTTGCAATACATTCCCTTAACCGCAAATTTGCTGATTGAAGAACAACTGCAACCGACCTTAGCAAAATCTCTGCAACTCGATGATGTTATCTTGGTAAAAGCTGGGGAAACCGTTCCTATTGATGGCGTCGTTTTAAGCGGTAGCGCGCAAATCGATGAATCATTGTTAACTGGGGAGTTTTATCCCGTCGATAAAAACCCAGATGATTCCGTATACGGCGGTACCATAAATAAAAGCGGTACCCTGACGATACGGGTCACATCCGCATTTAAATATGCTTTGGTCAATCAAATCGCCCGTTTGCAAGAGCAAGCAATGGCTAACAAACCAAAGATTGCCACCATGGCCGACCAATTTTCTCAGTACTTTGTGATGGCTGTTTTATTCTTTTCGCTGGGTAGTTTTATCTTTTGGTGGTGGCAAGGTAATCCTGAGGCATTCTGGATTGCCATATCCGTACTTATCGCGACCTGCCCTTGTGCGCTTGGGCTGGCGACGCCATCAGCCTTGTCCTTTGCTATGGCAAATCTGAATAAACAAGGAGTGTTGCTCAAGCGCTCTGATGTACTCGAGCAATTGACTCAAATCGATCACGTCGTACTGGATAAAACCGGCACCCTGACACAGGGTAAAATATCTATCGCCGCCATGAATAACATTTCAGACTTAAGTGACGAAACGTTGCTGCGCTATGCCCATAGTGTTGAACAATTTTCAGAGCACCCCATTGCACGTGCGTTTAATAACAGTTTGGCTTTCCCCGATGTCACAGAATTCAGTTTTACTTTAGGCGAAGGCGTCAGTGGCAAGGTCAATCAAAAATGGGTTGAGCTTCTTGGTACTCACACGCTATCAAGCACAACGAATGCGGTACCAAGGGCGTTAACTGGTAGCAGTATAGTGATGCGCATTGGCGGGCAGTTTGTGTGTGGATTTACTCTAAGTGATACCTTGCGCCCTGATGCCAGTGACATGCTGCGCCGTTTGAGTCGCAAAGACATCAGTTTGCTCAGTGGTGATAACAAAACCAACGTACAGCAAATTGCTGATAGTTTGGGTATTTCAAATTGGTTAGCCGAGCAATCCCCGCAAGATAAATTGGCGTTTGTGCAAAATTTACAGTCGGAGCAGCACAGCGTGTTAATGATAGGCGACGGCATCAATGATGCACCCGTCTTAGCGCAAGCCGATGTTGCTGTTACATTAGGCGCTGGTGCTGACCTAGCCAAGTCTTCAGCAGATATTATCTTACTCAAAAACGCGCTGGGTAAATTGCCCAATTTATTCACCATCGCCCATCGATGTAAGCAAAAAATAAGGCAAAATATGGCGTGGGCCTTAGGCTACAATATATTGGTATTACCTTTGGCAGTAAGCGGCGTACTGACCCCGTGGATGGCCGTTATTGGCATGTCACTTAGCTCTATCATAGTGGTCATTAACTCGGTTCGATTACTTAAGTAAAACAGGCAAGGCATTTTTATGAGCATTATTTATATCTTGATCCCCTTAGCCATCATTATTGTTGCGCTCGCCATCGGAATTTTCTTTTGGGCGGTTAAAAGCAATCAGTTTGACGATCTTGAACGCCACGGCTACAGCATTTTATTCGATGACGACATAAAACCTAAAGCGCAAACTGACGAGTCTGACTCGGCAAAAAACAAACAAGCTATCATTGATGACAAGCCTTAGTATCGCGTCTGCTTTTTTGATTGGTTTAGCGGGCAGTGTGCATTGCTTTGGCATGTGTGGTGGTGTCGTCAGTGCCTTTAGCTTTGCTGTGCCCAAAGGCGCCAAGCAATGGCCTTACGTAGTGACCTACAATATTGGACGCATTTTTAGCTACACCCTGCTAGGGGCGTTCACGGGTTATCTTGGTAGCATGGTTGCGCGCAACGACTTACTGGCTAATTTGCCCATTTTACAAACCATTAGTGCTTTATTTTTAGTTGCAATGGCCTGTTATGTGGGCAATTGGTGGCGCGGTTTACACTATTTAGAGCGTGCAGGTGCCAAATTGTGGCGATTCATACGGCCTTTATCTAAATCATTATTACCCTTTAAAAATCCACTATATGCGCTACCTTACGGCGTAATTTGGGGTTGGCTGCCATGTGGCTTAGTGTATTCTACGCTGACTTGGAGTCTGGCCAGCGGCAGCGCGGCTAACGGTGCAATGATCATGTTGTTTTTTGGGCTAGGCACCCTGCCCGCGTTAATTGTAATGGCAGCGGGCGTCGAATCGCTTAAGACGTTATTGGCCAACCCTAAAACACGTCAAGTTGTCGCCTTATGTTTACTTGGATTCGCGTTTCACATGCTCTGGCGCGCATATAATTAACACACAGCACCATCTTGTCTTCCTTGGGGCGATACAAATCCCATACCTAGCCTGTTTTTCAGTCAATGTATGAAAATAACTTGCGTTAAATCAGTAAAATAGTAACTTGGATGGCAAATTTAACGTTAGTCTCATACACTCAAAGTGTCACATCAGCGACGGAGAATAATGATGAAATATCAAAAAATACTCGCAGTTATCGATCCTGAAGATGACCAGCAAAAATCGCTTTTGCGCGCCATTGAAATCGCCCATATTACCCAAGCAAAAATCACTGCCTTTTTGCCTATTTATGACCTTTCCTATGAAATGACCACTATGTTATCTACTGATGAGCGTGAAAATATGCGCTTCGCCGTGATTGAAGACAAAAGTGCGTGGTTAGCGGATTTGGTTGCCCCGATAGAAAAAGCAAGCGGCTTAAAGATCGATTTAAACGTGGAGTGGCATAATCGCGCCTGGGAAAGCATTATTTGTCGGGTGATCAAACATGATTACGATCTTATTGTTAAAGGTACGCAATTAAACGACACCTTAAAAGCAGTCATTTTTACCCCCACAGATTGGCATATTATGCGTAAAAGTCCTGTCCCGGTATTGTTAGTTAAAGATCATGACTGGCCCACTCAGGGTAAGGTACTTGCCGCTGTCAGCGTTGGGGTCGAAGATGATGATCACACTGCCTTAAACGACTGCGTCACCCGCACGGCTAAGGCTTTTGCTAAATTGCTGTCATCAGAAGTACATTTGGTCAATGCTTACCCCGGTACACCGGTTAACATTGCCATAGAGATCCCTGAATTTGATCCTCAGGTTTACAGCGATTCAGTTAAAGACCATCATAAACATGCCATGTCACGTCATGCCCAGAAGCATGATATTCCTGAGCGATGCAGCCACATTGAACAAGGGTTACCAGAGGACGTCATCCCCGCTTTAGCAGATAAGATAGATGCCGAACTGGTTATCCTAGGCACGGTGGGACGTCAGGGGATTTCAGGGGTGTTAATCGGTAATACTGCTGAGCATGTCATCGATAAATTAAACTGTGATGTGCTAGCCATTAAACCGGATGGCTACGAATCACCAGTGAGCTGTGCATAGCAGGTACTCTATTGATCAGAGGCGGACTGATAACAATTCGCCTCTGATTAAAATAGATACATTAGGGGGCGGTCAAACCACGATTGAGTGCTCCACGATAAGCACTCAATGCCGGCCCTAATGCCAACAACCCTGCTAGCCCTAAAGCCAATATAGTGTAATGAATTAATGCATCTGAATACCCCAGTGGGCTAATCAATAAGCCAAATTTCGTCTGCACAAAGTCTGTTAGTAACCATATCGCACCGTTTGTCATCAAATAACCCAAAATACACCCTGTTAATGCCAAACATAACGCCTCGCATTCAATCAACAATACGATTAAAAATGCATTCGCGCCAAGCGCTCTAAGCACCGCGATTTCCCTTTGCCTTTCGTGCATGGAGGCAAGCAGCATAGTTAACATACCTAACATAGCGGCCAGTAATATTAAACTTGAAACCAGGCTCAAACTACTCTCAATACCTTTCATTAGATTCCACAGTTCGGCTAAGGCCACCCCAGGTAAAATCGCTGACATAGGCGCCTGTCGGTCTGTATTGATACTGCGCTGTACTTGCAGGGTTGAAATCTTGCTAGTTAATCCTAGGTAGATGGCACTGAGCTGTATATTGTTATGAGCATCTTGATGACTAGCATGCTCGTCATGGGGTGAATGAGCATTATCTTCTGCATGCCCGTCAGCCTTCCCCGCCGTTTGGGTCGTAGCGTTTGATTTCTTGCTTGCGTGCTTATTAATAATCTGACGTTTAAAATTTGAGAAACCTTGCTTGTGCATAACATCAATTGATTCGATTGGCACAAACACACTTTGATCAATCGGTGTTCCGGTGACGTCCAAAATGCCCTGCACGGCAAATGGAAATTGACTGTGCTTGGTAAAACTGACCTTACCCGTGCCATGAGCCAACACCACGGCTTGTTCTGGTTGATACATCAGTTGCTGAGCGACTTTTGCGCCAAGTACCATGCCCTTAGGATTGTCGAATGCTTCTCCAGCGACAAAACGTAACGCTTGTTTATCAGCATAACGATAGTGCAAAAAATATGCTGGCGTTGTGCCAACCACAGGAAAGCCCTGATGAGAGTCGCCTAAGGAGATAGGGATCGCCCACTTAACCTGTTTCATATCTGCCAACTTCTGATATTCATGCCAGGTAATGTTGCTACTTGGACTACCAATGTGGAACACAGAATACAGCAGCAAATTCAACTGACTGGTGCGTGCACCCACGATGAGATCGACCCCAGAAACGGCCCGCTCAAAATTAGCGCGTACCTCAGTACGCAAGTGTTCAACACTGAATAACACGAACATACTGACAGCAATAGAAAAGACGGTTAATCCAACCATTAATTTTCGCGCTTTTAGACTGGCAAGGGTCAGTTTAGCTAACATGACTTACCTCTTGTTCGATGTGCCCACGATTCAACTCCTGCATATTAATCTGTGAATGAAAGGCACCAGCCAGTGATCGGTCATGACTAACGAATATAACAGACGCCTTGTGAGCTCGACTTTGTGTCAGTAGTAAATCAATAAAACGATCTCGATGCTCAGTATCAAGTGCCGAAGTGGGTTCATCGGCAATGATCAGCTGGGGTTGACAGATGAGTGCTCTGGCTACCGCTACGCGTTGCTGCTGCCCCACACTTAGCGTTGAAGCTTGCTTGTTGAGTAGTTGCTGATTTAATCCTAATGATGTGGTTAATTGCTCAAAATGCTCACTGGCATCGGTGTGGGGTTTTATGGCATTTGCACGATCGGTAAACCATTGACCCAGTTGAATATTTTCCTTCGCCGTTAAATAAGGTAGCAGATTGAATTGCTGAAATATAACACCTAACTTGCGAGCTCGAAATCGATCACGCTGACGTGACGACAATTGATTAAGTTCATGGTCGAGCACCGATAACCGACCATTATTGGCCACTAACACACCACACAGTAAATTGAGTAACGTTGATTTGCCGCTACCAGAATGACCTTGCAAAAATACATGCTCACCCTGTGCAACCTGCCAACGGGGTATTGTTAAGGTGGGTGTGTCTTGTTTTGGCCAGGTAAAACTGAGGTTTTCAATGTCAACGGCAAACGACATAACATTCCTGATAAATGAACTGAGACTATAGGGTAATCATTTTTGTGTTATCGGCAAGCGAATGTAGCTTAAATAAACCTAATAACTTCGCTATAATCCGCCGGTATTTTCTTTTCATTATCCACTAGTTGCCCTATTCATGAATCATGCTCTTAGTAATAAATCTGATACCACACTTAATACTGCATCGCCGACAGCGATAAATATCAAAAAGCTCACCAATAAATTGCGCCGTAAAACTGGCCAAGCGATAGCTGATTTCAATATGATCGAAGAAGGTGACAAGGTGATGGTTTGTTTATCCGGAGGGAAAGACAGCTATACCATGCTCGATATTTTGCTCCATATGCAAAAATCAGCGCCTATCCATTTTTCGATTATCGCGGTTAATTTAGACCAAAAACAACCTGGTTTTCCTGAACACGTGTTGCCTAACTATCTCAACGAGTTAGGCGTTGATTACACAATTATCGAGGAAGATACCTACTCGATTGTCATAGATAAAGTACCTGAGGGAAAAACGACCTGTTCATTATGCTCACGCCTTCGCCGGGGCATTTTATACACTAATGCGATTAAATTGGGTGTGACTAAGATAGCGCTTGGCCACCACAGAGACGATATGCTGGAAACCTTGTTTTTGAACATGTTTCATAATGGCCGTTTGAAATCGATGCCGCCTAAGTTAACCAGCGATGATGGCAAAAATGTGGTGATACGGCCCCTTGCCTATTGCCGTGAACAAGATATTGCCGACTATGCCCAGCACAAAGGGTTTCCAATTATTCCGTGCAATTTATGTGGGTCACAGGAAAACTTGCAACGTAAACACGTCAAGCAGATGTTGAATCAGTGGAATACACAGTTCCCAGGGCGCATCGAAACTATGTTTAAAGCGTTGCAAAATGTCGTTCCCTCTCACCTTGCCGATCCAAGCGCTTTCAATTTTACTGATCTGAGTCAACATCCGCTAGGTGAAAACGAGGGCGATATGGCATTTGATCCTTTGGAACTAGCCCCCGTAAAGCAAGATAACACCCAGTTCGTGGCCATTACCCAACTCGATTAGGAGTACACAGTGAAGATAGGAATAGCCCTTGGTAGCGGCGCAGCCCGCGGTTGGGCACATATCGGCGTCATACAAGCCCTTGAAGAACTCGGGATTAAGATTGATGTGGTCGCCGGTTGCTCTATTGGTGCTTACGTAGGTGCTGCCTATTCATCTAATAAGCTTGCACCATTAGAAGAATGGGTACGCAGTTTAACGGAGTGGCAAGTTTTCGCTTTAATGGGAGTGGGCTTATATCGAGGTGGTTTAGTTAGCGGTTTGAAAGTATTCAAAGCGCTACAAGATAATTTCAGTGAGGAAACCTTTGAAGAACTATGTAAACCCTTTGCTTGTGTCGCGACGGATTTATACAGTGGCCGAGAAATTAACTTTCTAACCGGTTCAGTGGTGGACGCGGTGCGCGCCTCGTGTGCCATACCTGGTTTATTCCCCCCAACGACGTTTAACGACCGTTGGCTGGTCGACGGTGGCGTGGTCAATCCCGTTCCCGTCAACTTGTGTCGCCATTTAGGTGCCGATATTGTATTTGCGGTAAACCTCAGTGCTGATTTTCGTCCCCAAGCGATGGACAACAATGAAAAAGAGCGGGAACGTAACCAACAGAAAATATCGGACGTATTCAGTAAAAGTCAAAGCCACTTATCAAAATGGTTTAAAGGTGATCGCAAAGAGAAAGACGATGATAAACCCGATGCTCAGGACGACGTTGACTTACACAGTGAAGTGGCTAAACCTCGTACAAGTAAGAGTCATCCACCGAGCATGATTGGTGTCATGGCCGGTTCGTTGGACATACTTCAAGCCCGCGTGACACGTTCGCGTTTAGCGGGTAATCCGCCCGATATTTTAATCGAACCACAACTACGAGATTTTGGCATGATGGAGTTTTATCGTGCTGGCGAACTCATTGAGGAAGGGCGCAATAGTGTTAAGCGGATCGCTGACCAAATTCGTTATCAACTCAGGCTCGACTGACATTATTCGCAGCCGTTTAAGCAGTGAGTTTTCGCTAGAATAACCATATACAATAAAAGTCAAAATAAGCGCATTGTTATTTTGACTAACCTTTTGTCAGTAGCCTATTAAACTACACATCCTATTACCTGGTGGTTTTAGCGGTTATGCGTAACGGTACGTAAGGTAACGACAAAGGCATTTCCTCACCTAACCAGCGCTTATCTAGCAGCAAACGGCCATTATCAATTTGTAAGCCGTTCTCTAGTTTGCGTGTCAATTTATGGTCAGAAAAGTGGATAACTAGTCCGTCTACCGATGGCATTAAAAACGCCAAAAAGCTGCCCATATCATCGAAAAATGTCTGATACTGACCAAACAGCAGAGCAAGCTCCTCAGAGCTGTATTCAGACTTTAACCACTGTGGTGTGGTTTCAAGCTGCACTGACATATCACACTGATTAGCGGGCTCTATGATTGTTAGAGCAACCTTGGCATTCGCAAGCTTCAGGGCTTTTTCACTGGGAACGGTAAAACGTTGCTCGGCAGAAATCGTTAATGGAATATCTTGCTTTTGAGTATGTATATACCCTGAGGTTATATGACACAGAGCTCCAGTACGCACATGTTTAAAACCAAACGCAAACTGCAGGGCGTTTGTGTCCTCAGCGCTTAACTTACGAACATGACTGTAAAAATTACTGTAATCCACATTTACCGATGGCTGAGTGGATTTAAAGACGGTATTCGGTTCTTCTTGTGCTACTGCTAAGCAGCTTTGCATAATACAAGCTGCTAATAACCACTTTTTCATAAATTCATGTGCTCTTTATTAACTCTCATCATACTCAGCAATTCGTCGATATAGTCTTGACCACGTTCAGAGTAGCTTTGTAACCCATGGACTAACGCTTTGGCAGTGATAGGTTTATCCTGTGCTCGAAGGTTCGCTCTGATATCGCGTAATTCTTGATACGCATAATGCCGGTTAAGGTTTCTGATGTAGGTTTTTACTGCGTGGGATAAATCTTTAAATTTAGCCACTTCATGCACTGTGCCTTCATTTCTGCGCTTAGGGACAAAACCACAGCCTTGCTTGAAACACCATAAACCAAAAAAATTGTACCCTTGACGGGCAAAACGAGACGTCCCCCACCCGGATTCATTTGCTGCTTGAATCAATACCAACTCAGCTGGGATCATATCAATACGCTTTAGTAATACGGGCATAGCTTGCTTATTCGACAAGTTTTTTTCGATTTTGTATTCACGACGTAGATTTTTTAAAAGCTTAACACTAAACGGACTCAGGTTAGTCTTATTTGCTAATTGCTCGGTCATACTGACAACCGCTTTGCGTTTAATCAGGGTAATATTGTTTTGGTGACGTATTTCAGGCAAAAGATAGGCAAAGAATGCCTGTTTTTTCTCGGTAACGTCATCATAATCATTGAAGTTAGGCACTTTTTTACTCGACGCATAATGAGGCGAAGCTTGAGGTTTACGCTCTAAGTCGTCGATTAGAATACGCAATTCTATTTCATTCAGCTGCAAGTTTGTGTCGGGCAACTGGGCATCAAAATAGTTATCCGCAACATACATGATGGCGAATAGCGTCAGTGCAGCGGCAAAATAGCGTAATTTTTGAAATTGATTATTTGAGTTAGGCATAGAAAACCGAATCTTTATTATCTGTGGTGCTAGTGGGTTGGCCAATTACTTCAACACCAAATAAAGTTCGGTACAACACGCCTTTAGTATGAAGGTACCAAGGTACTAGCCAAATTAGCGCAATCCCAAACGTAAATAACCCAGCTATGAATAATATAAACGACACGATATAAAATTGACTCAAAGGCAACCAATAACGATTGAACACACGCATGGATGTCAGTATAGCCTGACTAGGACGATATTTTTTTTCAACCAAAAGTAACAGTGTGAAACCGGTAGACATGGCTAAATAAATGCCCGGCAATATATACAACGCCAAGCCTAAATTAACCAAAGCCCCTAACATTAGAGCACAAAAAATAAGCATCGCCGAAGCAACCAAACGTTTCACTAAACCTAAAAATGTTGTTTGCAATCCGACACTATGACTGATACCCATCATCATTAATGCGGTGATAAGCGGCGTCGTGACCAAGGTAAATAACAAATTCAAACCGAAGCTCAGGGAAACAGAAGGACTTTGCAAGTCATCCGTGCTGACATAGTTACCAATTAACATCAGCAGCAATAAAATAACACCCAAGGTAAACAAGCCACCTTGTAGGATACTGTAAAAGTGACGTTTTGATAGCGCCCATCCTTCTTTTACGCAGCTACCTAAATTAAGCTGAGTTTCACCCATAAGTGACTTATTGATATCGCCGCCCTGTGTATATTTATTCTGTTGTTCCACACGTTACCCTTTATTAATAGCTAGATTAGCAACAAGATCTATCTTGATAATACCAGCGTAAAGTCAATTGTTCGCCGGCAGATTATTATGCTAGAACCAGTTTGGCAGCCAAAAGTAATAGTACTGCTCCCATCACTCTGTCGAACCAATGACTGTATTGGCTAATGAAGGTGCGCACTTTACGCGTACTGAGTAAATAAGACAAAAAGCAGAACCAAACACCGGTGGCAAAGGCCAGATATAAACCGTAAATAAGCTTGATGCTATTCGGTGTATCAGCAGAGACCGCAACGGCAAATACCGAAAGGAAAAATAATGTCGCTTTTGGATTCAAACCATTTGTTAAAAAGCCGACAGTAAAGGCCTTTTTATCACTGATCTGATTTACGTTACTGCCGTGTTGTGTTCTGTCTTTGTTATCAGGAGCAGAGCTACGTAGCGCGCCAATTGCGATGTAAATTAAATATGCAGCAGCAACATAACTAAAAATTTTAAATAACAGAGGATTAGTTTTGAGTAACAAGCCAATCCCTAACAGTGAGTAAGTAACGTGCAGCAATATTGCCGCACCCACTCCAATACTGGTGATCATGGCGCATCGACGACCATAATTAATACTGTGTTTTAACACAATCGCAAAGTCGGGGCCGGGACTGGCTACCGCTAACAGATGTACTGCCGCTATGGTCAAAAACTCCCCCCAGTAAAGGCTTAAATCCACGTCATGCTTCCTTTTGATATTGTGCTAAATATTGCGCTACGACAGAACTTGCCAAACCATAATGCGTTTCTAAAAAATAACTATGGCCATCACTTGGCGCGAGATTAAGCTCCACCGTGTGAGCACCATAACGATCCGCTATTTGCACCAATCCAGCAGCCGGATAGACGTTACCCGACGTACCAATGGAGATAAACACATCGGCTTCACGTACGGCTAGTTCAATTTCATCCATAAAAAAGGGCATTTCACCAAACCAAACGATATCAGGACGAATGGCTTGGCTAGGCTGGCAACATACACACCTAGAGGCGCCATTAAAGTTTTCGCGCATATTAAAACTGCGTTGACTATGACAGCAGCGAGCCTTAAGCAATTCACCATGCATATGTAGCACATTTTGACTACCCGCACGTTCATGTAAATCATCCACATTTTGAGTCACTATCAATACGTTTCCATGATGGGATTGCTCAAACTCAGCCAAGGCATCATGCGCTGCGTTTGGCTTGACTGCTGGGCTTTGCAGCTGTTCACGACGCAGATTATAAAAACGATAAACTAATTCAGGATCCCGCGTGAAAGCTTCAGGCGTTGCTACGTCCTGTACTGAATGATCTTCCCACAAGCCGTTATTGTCGCGAAAGGTACGCAGTCCAGATTCAGCTGATATACCGGCCCCTGTCAGGACAACTACATTTTGATACGATCTAGCTAAACTCAGCACAAATTCCTCATCATTTCACTCAATCGACCCACAGCAAGTAATACTGCATAACCGGGTAATATACCTAACGGCCAATGCTAGCACTGTCTTTAGGGATATAATAGTTTGAGATGATTGCAAATTACTTAACGCTTGCGCTATTGACCAGCAATTAACAAAGCATTGATGCTAGCTGATGATTACACGGCAATACCCACTTCGCCCATTAAAGTCGTCTATCAGTGATGACTTCTAAGATACTTTCTAGCCCAGAGTTCCTTTATCTAAGGTAATTGGTATAAGCTATATGCCTATTTTGATTCAGCGATATCTCTATTTTGGCAAAAATTCCGTTTATTAAACGCATAGAACAGCAATATCAAGGACTCTCCCCTAACGCCCGTTTAATTGCTGATCATCTGCAACACACGCCGCTTGACGTCTTAAGTTGTTCTGTGGCGGAAATCGCTCAAAAAACCCATACCTCAAAAGCCACCGTCAGTCGGTTTTTCCGACAGTTAGGCTACGACTCCCATCACGATGCAAAACAGGAGTTAAATGCCTTTCGCGCTAATGGATATCCTATGTATATGGAGTCGAATCAAGGTGGGGCATTAAATCGGGAAATTCAGCGTATTGAGCAAACCTGGAGCAATATAGACCAAGACCAATTGAATGGACTGATCACATCGATTTGCGAATCGTCACGGATTACGATAATTGGTTTTCGTAATAGCTACCCTGTCGCCCTGCACTTTCGCCAGCAATTATTACAAATTCGCAGCAAAGTACGCCTTTTGCCGCAACCTGGGCAAACCTTAAGTGAAGAATTGCGTGACATCAGTGATGATGAGTTAGTCATTTTGATTGGTTTTAGACGCAGACCAAAGATATTCAAACCCCTGCTGGACAAACTTCAGCATCATAATGTGGCCTTATTCGCCGATCCTTCTGGCCAGATTTATGCTGAACAAGTGAAACAACTTATCATCTGTCAATTGGGTCAAGAACAAGCACTAGACAGTTATGCAGCCCCTATGAGTGTTATTTCGATTATCTGCAATCAGGTATTTACCTTGTTAGACAAATCAGCAGATCAACGTATTAGCGAGATTTCATCCCTTTATGAGCAACTAGACGAGCTCGAATAACAAGCGCATTTGCGCTGTTCTCGGTTTCTACCCTTGTCATTCTCCGTACCCTAAATTTTACAATCCAATGAGCAATATCCGGTTAGATATTTGGCCGTTTACCTTGAAAAAATAGTTATCACACCAAGTACTATTGTTCAGCTGCAATTTTTCTCTGTTTCTTTCACTCATCTAGTGCAAATAGGAAAGCGGGAACAGGGTTAATGCATACCTAAAAACGGTATATTTTTAGCAAATATTCAATGAGCCTAATCACCTTAAAAAGGAACACTGTATGTTGCCACGATCTCAATCAAAATCGACTCGCGCCGCTAACACGGCTTCAACCTCCTCCTCGGCAAAAAAGTGGGTATTGATAGCCAATGGTGCACAAGCCACTGTATGTGAATATCAACATATATTTGAATCTCTGCAGGTTGTCGAACAGCTTAGTCACACCCATGAAGCTTCAAGAGATTTAGTCACCACAGAACGTGGACGTGCTGTGAACTCAGCCAGCGGCGGCCGTAGCGCTTTCGAACGTCCAACGGATCCACATGATCACGAAAAGCACATTTTTGCTACTGAGATAGTGAGTTTTTTGCAAAAAAACACTGATAATTTCCTTAGCCTTATCATCATTGCATCCCCTAAAACCCTTGGGGAGTTACGTCATTTACTACCTAAAACCTTAATCCATAAAGTAATAGCTGAAGTAGATAAAGATCTGACCAATGTTCGAACCCATGCGTTACCAAATACGTTACGTAAACTCTTGGTTGATGAACTCTATCCTGGCACATCTCACTAAGGAAACCCCATGCAAACTTCTCAACCCGCTCACAAAGATTTGTTATACAAAGAGCAAACCTCTCTGGCCCTTGAAAACTTTCAGATCAGTGGCCTACCCATGCCAAGTACGTTTATTCATGCCTTGGCACTACTAAAAGCTTGTGCTGCTAAGGCAAATGCCGAACACGCTGGGCTCGACAGTGAAATAGCGATCGATATACAACGCGCAGCCATGGAAGTGGCAGAAGGTCAGCACGATAATGCGTTTATGGTCGATGTGTTTCAAACGGGATCCGGTACCAGTACGAATATGAACGCCAATGAAGTAATTGCCACCCTGGCCGGTCATAAATTAGGCCGACCGGTTCATCCTAACGACCATGTGAATATGGGACAAAGCTCTAACGACGTTATTCCCAGTGCGATTCACGTCAGTGCAACTATCGCTATAAGCCAAGAACTCGTTCCCGCGCTACAAAGTTTAATGTCGGCGATTGATGCCAAAAGCTTGGTATACCGTGATACCGTGAAAACGGGGCGCACCCATCTTATGGACGCCATGCCCATTACCCTTGGTCAAGAATTAAGCGGCTGGAGCAAGCAAATCCAACAGGCTATCAGTCGACTAGTCGAAGTATTGCCACGTATATCTACATTAGCATTAGGTGGCACTGCGGTAGGCACGGGCATTAATACTCATCCCGATTTTGCTGCTGCGGCGTGTCAAAACCTCAGTCAGTTAACTGGGCTACGATTTGTACCCGCTGATAACTACTTTGCTGCGATAAGCAGCCAAGATACAGCGGTAGAGGTCAGTGGTCATCTAAATACATTGGCGGTCAGTCTTATGAAGATATGCAATGATTTACGCTGGATGAACAGCGGACCGCTAACGGGCCTTGGAGAAATATCACTGCAGAAATTGCAAGCCGGTAGCAGCATAATGCCGGGTAAAGTCAATCCTGTGATCCCTGAAGCTGTCGCCATGGTTTGCGCACAGGTGATGGGCTATCATCAAAGTATTACCATCGCAGGTCAATCTGGTAATTTTCAGCTTAATACCATGTTGCCACTCATAGGGTATAACCTACTCAGTAGTTTGACTCTGTTAACCAATGGCATTAACGCTCTTACCCACAAAGCTATTGTCACTATGCAGGCTAATTCCCAAAAGATGGCTAAATCGTTAAGTATGAATCCAATATTAGTCACAGCCCTTAACAATAGAGTCGGTTACGAGAAAGGTGCACTCATCGCTAAAGCCGCTTATGAGCAAGAACGTCCTGTGGTTGATGTGGCTGCAGAAATGACCGATATTCCACTGGATGAATTACGCGACTTGCTCGATCCAAAGTCAATGACATAGCATCAGTGATAATACAGACGGGAATCGATATTAGTTACATTGAAACAAGATCAAGGTTTTGATCAGGGAGTTATCCTGATCTTGTTTCATTAAAAATAAAATAAAACGTACCCGACGTTATAACCTTTATCGCTGATTATAAAACGATATTTATTAAATACTTGTTAAATCCGAATATATACTGAACATAATCAATGTTTCTCTTGACTAAACACTGAAACATTTGTTTCATGTAAGACCATCTGGTCAACTTTATAAGAAACATGAGTCACACCGCTAAACATTTTACCAGTCACACACCTTACGTATGGCAAGTAGACAATAAAACAGCAGACGACGTTACATCAAGCAACTTACCGTTGTCAGGAATGACACTGGCGGTAAAGGATTTGTTTCATATAAAGGGGCTGCCCACCACAGCGGGTAATCCCGATTGGTTGGCCAGCCATCCGATTGCTGAGCATACGTCTCCTGTCGTTGATAAACTGTTACAACAAGGTGCAGCATTAGTCGGTAAAACCATTACCGATGAGCTGGCATATAGTTTAAATGGGCAAAATATTCATTACGGCACGCCTTTCAATGTTTCCAGCCCGGAGCGTCTACCCGGTGGCTCATCGAGTGGTTCTGCCGTGGCAGTGCGAGAAGGCAGCGCTGTGATAGGTCTTGGCACAGATACTGGCGGCTCAATACGTGTTCCGGCTAGTTACAATGGTTTATTCGGCTTGCGCCCGACTCATGGGCGGATTAGCTGTGAGCACATGGTCGGTTTGGCTCCCAGTTTTGATACCGTCGGCTGGATGACTCGAGACTTAGACAGTCTATGTGCGGTAGCGGATGTGCTTTTTACGGATAGTTTCAGTAACGGTTTACCTAATATACAGCTTAAGAAACCACGCATTAGTTTGTCGCCTGAATTAATGGCTCAATGCGAGTATTCGCAAGTCCTTGACGCGGCCTATCACGCGATGGTGAATGAGCCATGTCCCTTAACATCGGGCTTATCAGACACACTATTAAGTCAAGCAAGTGAAACGTTTCGCATATTGCAAGGGTACGAAATTTGGCAAACTCACGGTCAATGGATCACCGAGCATCAACCTAAATTCGCGGTGGATATACAACAACGATTCACTTGGTGCGCCACTATTAACCTACGTCAGTATCAGCAGGCACTCGTTCAGCAACAAATTTTTATTGCACATATTAATGATCTGTTTACCCAGTGCGATATGATATTTTTACCCACAACACCTGGTCCTGCTCCATTTTTGAACACCCCAGGTGACGAATTAACAACTTATCGGAATACCCTGATGAGGCTGACCTGTATCGCAGGTTTATGTGGCCTGCCTCAGTTACATGTTCCCTTAGCAATTAACCCCCATGCACCTATGGGATTTTCATTAATTGGCCAAAAAAATCATGACAAACAATTAATTGGAATCGCCCGCATGTTATTAGAGAAATCCTTATGAGCAATTCACCACGACCGGTTGGCTTTACCGCCCCTCATTATGCGGCTAGCCAAGTAGGTCAAAATGTATTACAGCATGGCGGAACCGCCATCGAAGCAATGGTCGCGGCAGCCGCATCAATTTCTGTGGTATACCCACATATGAACAGCTTAGGAGGCGACGGCTTTTGGTTGATTAGTGAGCCAGGTAAAGCCCCAGTGGCAATTGATGCTAGCGGCACCGCATGCGCTAAAGCCGACCTTGCTTATTACGCACAACATTCTGCGATCCCTTCTCGTGGCCCAAAAGCCGCATTAACCATGGCTGGTGCTGTGGCAGGTTGGCAAAAAGCATTAGAGGTAAGCCATACATGGCAAAGCGGAATCCCCTTAAGTGAACTGCTCGCCCCGGCGATTGGTCAAGCACAATGGGGTATTGAGGTCACGCAAAGCCTACAAGATGCCAGTGAAAAAACATTTGATGATTTGTCTACGATTCCACATTTCGAGCAATTTCTGATAAAAGGTAAAAGCCTCCAAAAAGGCAAAATACTCAAACTTCCAGCTATTGCTAAAACGCTCACTACGCTCGCCGAAAATGGGCTTAACGATTTTTATAACGGCGAAATAGCGCAAGCGTTAGCTGAAGATTTACAAGCCGCAGGCTCTCCCATTACCCTTGAAGACATCAAAGCGTATGAAGCTAAGATGGTGACGCCGCTTTCAGTCAACACCTCAGTGGGTAAACTGTATAATCTACCCGCGCCGACCCAAGGTATTGCCTCACTATTGATACTGGCGTTATTTGACAAAGTGCAGCACCTAGCCACAAACGAAGCCGAGTTTGTACATTTATTGGTTGAATGCACTAAACAAGCCTTCATTAAACGCAATCAGTATGTGGCGGATCAAAGCCGGTTGAGTATCGAGTTGCAAAGCTTACTCTCTGTCGAATCAATTGATGACATGCTAACCAATATTAGTTTAGAGCAAGCTCTGCCGTGGCCACATCAGGCTAAACCGGGGGACACCATCTGGATGGGTGCCTGTGACAGCGAAGGCAGAATGGTCAGTTACATTCAAAGCATTTACTGGGAATTTGGTAGTGGCGTGGTATCTCCACAAACCGGTATCGTGTGGAATAACCGTGGTACGTCTTTCTCATTGCAAGCCGGCCATCAACAGCAACTTGCACCTGGCATGAAGCCATTTCACACTTTGAATCCAGCGTTTGCCGAGCTAAAAGATGGTCGTCGTTTAAGCTATGGCACTATGGGCGGAGAAGGCCAACCACAAACGCAAGCGGCACTATTTGCACGCTACATTTACCAACAAAAATCATTGCCAGAATCAATTCGCTTGGGTCGTTGGTTATTAGGCCGAACGTGGGGCGATGAAAGTCACAACCTCAAAATTGAGCGAGACCTAGCCGAGGACATTCAACACGATCTCGCCAGCAAAGGGCACGACATTGCACTTGTCGATTCGTGTAATGAGTTAATGGGGCATGCCGGTGCAGTGGTAATGCGCGCCGATGATACCGTTTCAGCAGCGACGGATCCTCGCAGCGACGGTAACGCCTTTGCGGCTCACACCTTCAAGTAAACGACATAAATATTGATTACCAGTACACAAGCCAAATGGTTAAATAACGAAAGCAAATGAGAAAATTATGGAATTAGTGTTAAACAATCTGCCGACTATCGCCGCGTTAATCGGCACCGGCGTTTTCGCCGGCCTTCTGGCAGGTTTATTAGGTGTGGGAGGCGGTATTGTCATCGTACCCGTGTTGTTTTTTTTGTTTCAATCTTTCGGTGTTAGCCCACAGAGCGCTATGTATATCGCCACTGGCACGTCATTAGCGACCATTATTCCGACCTCGATCAGCTCCATTCGCTCCCATCGCAAAAAGGGCAATGTAGATGCAGAGTTGCTCAAGCAATGGGGTTTGTTGATTCTGATAGGTGTACTAATTGGTAGCTGGTTAGTAACAAAAGTGGATGGTCGTTACCTGACGACTTTATTTGGTATTGTGGCGACGTTATCCGCCCTCAACATGTTGTTTAGAAGCGGTAAATCTGCATTAGCTGAGAGTTTGCCTGGCCGGGTTGGCCAGTCCATGATCGCTGGATGCATTGGCTTTTTCAGTTCCATGGTCGGTATTGGCGGCGGTACTTTATCTGTGCCAATTTTAACAGCATTTAACTACCCTGCCCATAAAGCTGTGGGTACTGCCGCAGCAATTGGCTTGATCATTTCCTTACCAGCGGCCTTGTATTTGTTGATATTTGGTCAAACCCCGGTCGACGCGCCGCTAGGCACCTATGGGTACATTAATCTTGTTGGTTTTGTCTGCATTGTGCCACTTACCGTTTTCTTTGCCCCTATTGGTGCTGGTATTGCCGCAAAGCTTGATGCCAATATGTTGAAAAAGATTTTCGCTGTCGTTTTATTAATAACCGGTACACGTATGTTAGCCCAGTTGTTTATCTGACAGCATTTTTCAATACAGATTTAGTCTATTCCCTTTAATTTTTACCTTGGAGCACAACTCATAGTGAAACACCTTACGCCTCCTCCCCGTCTACTTATGGGTCCCGGACCCATTAACTGTTATCCTCGGGTGTTAAGCGCCATGTCTACCCAATTGATAGGTCAATATGATCCCGTTATGACGGGTTATATGAATGAAGTAATGAGCTTGTATCGCGATGTTTTTCGCACTAACAACAAAGCCACGTTACTCATCGACGGTACGTCCAGAGCTGGCATAGAAGCCGTTTTAGTATCCTGTATTGAACCTGGTGATAAAGTATTAGTGCCTGTATTTGGTCGTTTTGGTCATCTACTCAAAGAAATTGCTGAGCGCGCAGGCGCTGATGTGCATTGTATTGAAGCGACTTGGGGGGAAGTGTTCGAACCTCAACAAATTGAAGATGCGATCAAACAGGTCCAACCCAAAGTCCTTGCCCTAGTACAAGGAGACACATCCACGACTATGTTGCAGCCATTGGATCAGATTGGCGATATCTGTCGTCGCCATGATGTCATTTTCTATTCTGATGCCACTGCATCTATCGGCGGTAATCCGTTTGAAACGGATAAATGGCAACTTGATGCCGTGTCGGTAGGTTTACAGAAATGTTTAGGCGGACCCAGCGGCAGTGCGCCTATTACGCTCAGTGAGCGTTATGTGGATTTAGTGCGTTCTCGCCAACATGTGGAAGCCGGCATAAAAGCTGACCATCATAGCGCGGGCAGTGGTAGCCGGATCCGCTCTAATTACTTCGATATTCCTATGATCCTTGATTATTGGGGAGAAGAGCGGCTAAATCATCACACTGAAGCCACCTCTATGCTCTATTGCGCTCGGGAGTGTGCCATCAATCTACTTGAAGAAGGGGTAACTGAATCTATTGCTCGCCATGAGTTACATGGCAAAGCAATGTTAGCCGGTATTCAAGGGATGAACCTTCAACCATTCGGTGATTTAACCCACAAAATGAATAATGTTGTGGGTGTACACATACCGAGTGGCGTAGACGGCGAACACATACGTCATCAATTACTTCATGATTTCAATATTGAAATTGGCACCAGTTTCGGTCCCCTGCACGGTAAAATTTGGCGTATTGGCACTATGGGCTACAACGCCCGTCAAGACACGGTATTACATACCTTACAATCGCTAGAAACCTTACTTCGTCGAGGGGGGCACAAGCTGCATCCTGGGCAAGCAATCGACTGTGCATTCAATGTTTATAGCGGGAAAGGTTAATGACCACATTTGCGCCTTACGCGATTCAAACCTATGAGCGTTGCGATGTGTTAGCGCACATTAGCCAAGATACCGACTGTATTGATCGACGATACTTAACCCCCGAGCACTTGCAGGTTAACCGCCAGGTTGCCCTATGGATGCAACAAGCTGGTATGCACACTTGGCAGGACGCTGCAGCCAATCAATGGGGACGTTATGCGAGTGCAAATCCGGATGCAAAAACATTGGTTATCGGCAGTCATTTGGATACGGTTCCCAATAGTGGAAAGTACGACGGGATCCTGGGTGTGCTAGCGCCGCTAAGTTTGATTCAATATATACATGACCATCATATTGCTCTGCCATTTCATTTGGAACTGGTTGGTTTTGGTGATGAAGAAGGCACTCGCTTTGGCGCAACATTACTCGGAAGTTGCGCCGTTGCTGGAACGTGGAACGAAAAATGGAACACATTAACAGATGAAAACGGCGTCTCATTAACTCAAGCATTCCTCGATGCAGGCCTTGATATTGACGCAATACATAGCGCAGGGCGTAACAATAAAAACGTCGATGATTTTTTCGAATTTCATATCGAACAAGGCCCTGTGCTTGAAGAACACGATTTATCGGTAGGCGTGGTAAATGGTATTGCCGGCGCGAAACGCTTCGCCATTACATTAAAAGGTTTAGCTGGTCATGCTGGTACGGTGCCTATGCCTATGCGTCAAGATGCCTTAGCTGCCGCCAGTGAAATGATCCTCGTCATCGAGCGACTCGCCATAGAAAAAGGCATTGTTGCCACTGTGGGTCAACTTAAATGTCTCTCTGGTGCGGTCAATGTCATTTCTGGTGCCACGACCTTTAGTCTTGATATTCGCAGTATCGACGATACCTTACGCGATGAAACTCTCAGCCTTATTATGGAGCAATTGCACAGTATCGCGGCTAAGAGACGTATCCATATGGATATCGCGGCGACCCATCAAGCGCTGGCAGTAAAATGCGACGATGAATTACAACGCCAACTATTAACCGCCTGTGAAAAAAACAAAATGCCGCCTTTTACACTCAGTTCTGGTGCTGGACACGATACCATGGCGTTGGCAAAAATATGCCCAGTCGCTATGTTGTTTATGCGCTGTGAAAAAGGTTTGAGCCATCACCCAGGTGAGGCCGTCGATGTAAATGACATTGAAGCTGCGCTCAAGGTGATGTTTGCCTTTATCGAGGATTACGCCGAATAGTAGTAAAGCGGTCATTTAGCTAAAAGTAATGACCGCTCGTTTTTGCTCGCACTATTTCAGCTGATTTCGAGGATAATGATAAGGGTAAATACAACGCGCTAGTTGCTAAATGCTGCCTTCTTTTTCGATCACTAGAATACGCGCTTCACCAATGGGACTGGCGACATGCTCAGTGCCTTCTGTGGCATAGAAAATATCGCCCTGATTGAGCAAGTCCGTATACACTACACTATTGATTTTATATTGTATTTCTACCATACCGTCGAGTACAACAAAGACTTCCTCACCTTCATTCTCGTGCCATCTGTACGGCTCATTTGTCCAATGTAACTTAGTAGTAATACCATTCATATTCGCTATTTTCATAGCCCCCCAAGGAAGGGAGGAGGTAAATTTTTTACTTCTTATAATTTCCATATATTCCTCTATATAATACTGCTCTGGCGCTTTACTGTGGTCTATTTATGGTAAATTTCTGTGCTGCAGTGATACTAAAATAGTCACCTGCCCCCCCACCGCGCAAAACGGGCTCTGCAGCAGCTGTGTTATAAACGCCATCGTCAATAAAAGCTGTATCAATATGTACACCCACAACTTCACCCAATACCATCCATGTATCGACCAATTCTCCGTTCGCGCCAGTCAATTGGATAATTTGACTTTTGCGGCACTCAAATACCGCAGGACTCAAGGCAACGTGGGGTACATCAATTACTTTGGATTGACCGAGTGTTAATCCCGCGGATTCAAACTCGCTTTCATTACGTGGCAGTGCAGCACTGGTTAAATTCATCTTATCGACTAAAGATGCGCTAACTAGGTTCCAGCAAAACTCACCAGTTTGTTGAATATTTTCCACCGTGTCTTTGTAACCGATACTGGCAAAGCCAATAATCGGTGGATGATAGTTAAAGGCATTAAAAAAGCTGTAAGGCGCTAGATTCAACACCCCCTCTGAACTTTTGCTGGAGATCCAACCAATAGGACGCGGAGCAATCAGTGCGTTGAATGGATCATGCTTGAGGCCGTGCCCTTGGTTGGGCTGGTAAAAGTGACTCTGATTTGGCATTGAACTTCCCTAAAACAGCTAAAAACCGACTTCAATAGGATAAAGCCATATCACGGAATAAATCCATATCTTATTATTTTATATGGTATTTTTAAAAAAGTAAGGGTTTAATTCCCGAAAATTGACCAACCTGTGCGCTGCACAAGCATTTCCAATGCCTCTGTACCTAATTTGCTATTACCTATTTTATCCAAACCCGGAGACCAGACAGCTATCGATGCTTTACCCGGTGCAATCGCTAAAATACCACCACCGACACCGCTTTTACCCGGTAAGCCCACACGATAGGCAAACTCACCTGAGCCGTCATAATGTCCGCACATCAACATCAGTGAGTTGATACGCCTGGCTCTATGCTCCGGCACAACACGCACACCCGTGCAATGGTTGGTGCCGTTGGAGACTAGAAACATCCCCGCCTTGGCCAATTGTTCTGTTGACATGGATATTGAGCAGTGATGAAAGTACGTGCCAAGAACGCTATCGACCGGGTTGTCTAAGCGTTTAAAGGATGCCATGAAATGGGCCAGTGAGGCATTTCTACTACCTGTCTTCATCTCTGACTGGGCAACTTTTTCATCGATTGAAATACTGTCGTCGTTGGCGACAAAACGCACAAAATGCAGGATTTCCGCAAGCGTTTCTTTTGGTGCATTGTGACCCATAACGGCATCTGCAACTGCGATTGCACCGGCATTGATAAAGGGGTTTCGGGGGATCCCACCTTCGTGTTCCAGTTGTACGATTGAATTAAAAGGATCACCCGATGGCTCCCGCCCCACCCTTGTCCACAAAGTATCCCCCATTTTGCCAAGGGCAATTGTTAAGGTGAAAACTTTGGAAATACTTTGGATAGAAAATAGGGTTTCAGCACAACCGGCATTAAACACTTGCCCATCTTGTGTGACGACGGTAAGAGCGAATTGGTTAGGATCAACACAGGCCAATTGAGGAATGTAATTTGCGACCTTACCACGCTCTGTTCGGGCTCGCATTTCATGGTAAATACTATCAACTATTTCTTGCACAATCAGCCCTTAATAAATGTCAATTCTTTCCCGAACACGTGCGCTTTATCTTGCATAACAAGCCAAAGGTGCGTGTTTCACAGGACTCGCGACCGGTTTAGCTTAGAATTACGCTAAGGTACGGCACTGCATAGATACTTTTTTGTGCGTGCTTCTATCTAGGGTTTCAGATAAATCCTGTACACGATAATTCTCGCTGACGCTGTTATCCATTGGTTGAACTATTCCTTCGTTAGCTGAAAACTTATTCAAGGGTAGCCACTGACTTCCCACCTCGCTAAAACCTAAGCGCTGATGGAATTTTGCGGAGGGTAAATTAGGCGGTTCAACATTATATTCGCATACCACCTGTTCTATCCCTTGTTGTTTAGAAAACGCAAAAAGGTCGTAATATAACCCTTGTCCAAGCTGCTTACCTTGATACTCGTGACTGAGCACAATTCGGTCGATATACATAAAGTTAGCGTGATGTTTTTTAAACCAGTCATAATTATCATTGATGTACTGACTATCAGGCCCCATCACCAGTAAAAACCCAGCAATGACACCGTCTATCTCAATAACTCTATGGTACGCCGCTAATGAATGCAGCTTGCTCAGCGCCGCAAAATCCATTTGACTGGTATGGGCTACCTCAGCCTGATTAAGCTCAACAATACGCATAAAGTCACTGACGGTGGCATTTCTGATCTCAATATCACTCATAACGTTTCCACTTATTAGGTTCAAATTTACGTATTATCCATTAAGTCGACGAAATGTGGCATGGGGTGAGTCACCTTCCAACATAATGTGATTATTGATCCCCCTGATAACATCATCAGCATGGTGATTGACGTAAATCACCGAGGTTTTATCACTTAATGCAATACGTTCAATGACAGACAGGATACGCAAACGATTAATTTCGTCCAGTCCATTGCACGGCTCATCCAAAATCAGTAACGGTGGATGCTTAACCATGGCTCGAATAATTAGTGCTAAACGTTGGTCGCCGAAAGATAATTGCTGAAACGGAGTGCGTTCATGCTCAGCTAAATCTATCAATGCTAGCCATTGTCGCGCTAAGGTGGATTGTTGTTTTGTCGGCTGCTGATACAAACCTATGCTGTCGTAAAATCCCGAAAGTATCACATGCAGTAAACTACAGTTTACGCGATAAGAAAGGTGAAAAGCGTTGGAAAGAAATCCAATATTTTGCTTGATATCCCAAATACTTTCACCACTTCCGCGCTTAAATCTAAACACGTAAATATCATTCACATAGCATTGAGGGTGATCACCCGAAATTAATTGCAATAGACAGGTTTTACCTGAACCATTAGGACCACTTAGTTGCCAATGCTGACCACATTCTATTTCCCAGTAAAGGTCTTTGATGACAAAACCTTGCGGATACTTTATTTCCACCCCATTGAGTTTAACTAACGTTTCTCCTGTCTCGAAGTGGTTACGCGTAACGCAGGGCTCAATTGCGGGCAACACCAAATCGGTCTGTTGCAAGCTTAATAATCGTCTCAAATCTTGAATGAGTCCTCTCTCATCTGCTAGTAAGACCGACTGAAGTTGTCCCTGGGAAACCAAACCATAATGCGTCACAAAAGGAGGGATTTCAGACCATCGATTAAGTACAAACACCATGGATATATCTTTTTGCAATTCGCTCAACAATAGATTTAAGTTGTGGTGCATTCTATTGTCTAAACCATCAAACGGCTCGTCTAAAATGAGCAATTGGGGTTGTGATAATAGCGCCTTGATCAAAAGCAATTTTCGCGTTTCACCCGTTGATAGATCGACAAAATTGCGGGTTAACAACCCTGAAAAATCAAACAACTCAATTAGCCTTTGATAAAAAGCTAATTGAGTTGAATTTTTATTGTTGTTACCTTGCCATAAAATTTCATGCACCTTGCTCGGTACAGGGACTATATCTAGAATATCAGCCGAATCTTTTTTCCTCTCCTGCTCTATTAAGCGCTGCTGGCTTTCATAAGAAACTAACGCTATCCGCGTAAATGTAGAATTTATGTTACCTTGATTAATTTCTGCATAACCAGCAAGCAATGCGACTAAGGCTGACTTACCCGCGCCATTTTTACCAACAATCACCCAATGCTGGCCTGATGTTATTGACCAAGTAATGTTATCTAAACAAAACCCTGAAGGGAATTCGGCATTAACGCTCATTAAATCAATACTCATGTATGTCCTTCGTTAACTTCTTTGTTAAATAAAACGGTGTTAATAATGCGACAAGCGTTCAACTTAATTTGTTTAACACCTCTAGTACGGTTGATAGTTGCTTCGCGCTAATATCTTTTACCGATTCATCAAAGGTATTTTTGCAACTCAAGAACGCATACTTATATATGTCCCGCCCAGTAAACGTTAGTTTGACTAAACTCACACGTGCATCACGATTGTTTTTTTCCTTTTCAACCAAATGAATTTTTTCCATTGGCGTCAACAAACGGGTCACACCTGATGCAGTCAAGTTAACAGCATCGGCCAACTCAGTGCGGCTCATCACCTGATTCTGTGCGTAATTTAAGTAATGCAGAACCATAAACTCACTCAAACTTATACCGTGTACCGCCAGCGCACGGTCTGCTTTTTTGCTGAGTTTACCAACGGTACCAGACAGTGAAAACAGTAGCTCTAACGATGGGGGAAGTTGGCCCATTGTGATTTTCTCCAATTAACTAGATGTTGATTATTAGTGATCCTGAGCACTTTACATCAAGCGCACAAACAAAACAAATGCTTGATCACTCAAGCATTACTCATGCATTAATCACAATTAGCTCAACAATAAAAAGTACACAGATTGACCTAATCACTCTAGAATCTTCAGTATTCATAAAGGGTGCAGAGGTAGTTGGTGCCTGCTTACTTTTTATTTTTTTGGCTATAAATATTGATGATGAATATAAAAATAAATATTTCAGGGTGGTTAATCCTAGCTATTATCTTAAAAAGCATTGAATAAAAAATGAAAATAAGGGCTTGTGTCTAACAGATTCATAAGCGGTGCATGATAATTTTTGGCACAATACACGCTCCGTTATAATTGATTTTGGTAGGTTCATGTTTCAACATTTTGTGATCACTCGTTTTAATCTGCGTAAAAAAGATTGGCAAACGTCTAAAAGTAACACGCAGGTATTAACCGACACCTGGATGGAGAATCGCTTAGCTCTCTTCGAAAACTATTGCTTCTCCTCTTTAGCGGCGCAAACAGAACAGAATTTTACTTGGCTGGTTTTTTTCGATAATACGACCCCTGATAAATTCCGCTCGGTAATTGCGAGATTAGAACTTACCTTTAGCCAATTCACCCCAATTTATATTGACGGAATGGACGCGTTTCTTACCCAATCTCAAGCGCAAATAAATCAGCGTTTGTGGGAACCCTACGTCATCACGTCGCGTTTGGACAATGACGATAGTTTGCATCAAGACTACATTAAGGAAGTGCAGAGCCATTTCGCTGAACAAGCCTTTATGGGCATAGATTTTGTCGATGGTTATACCCTGCAAGTGGAACCACAAGTGTGTTTTGCTAAGCGCTCTCACGTGCACAACCCGTTTCTCAGCCTGATTGAGCAAAAAGGACACATTAAAACCGTGTGGTATTTAGAACGACATGGCCAATGGAGTGAGGTGAAAGAACTTAAGACGGTACGCAATAAACGTATGTGGATGTCGGTTATTCATATGGAAAACAAGGTAAATACGTTTTTGGGCTTTGATAATGTCCCTTGGTCAGCAATTAACGCATTTCACCTTAATTCCGAGGTAGAGCAAGCGTTGGCAAACAAGCGTGTACCCTTTGATGTGTGGCAATCAAAAAGCCTGAAAAACAAATTAAAAACCATGTGGAAGGTTAACTTCAAACTTATTAAACGCCGTTTAGTTCGCTAGTAGAGTGACGTTTTGTGATTTAAGTCGTCGCTTTAACATGGAGAACAGTAAGTTTTCGCTTACCGAATGAATTCATACGCAGGGTACAGGCGGTGCCTGCGTATGAATGAATATACTAACGCGCCAAAACAGACGTTAAAGCGTTTACGCAGTAATCCACATTCTTTTTATTACAGCCGTATCCCATTAATCCGATACGCCATACTTTACCAGCTAACTCCCCTAGCCCAGCGCCTATTTCTAAGCCGTACTCATTGAGCAATTGGCTACGGACCTGTGCATCATCGACGCCCTGGGGAATACTCACCATGTTCAATTGCGGCAAGCGATAAGCTTGATCAACAACAAACTCCAAGCCAATCTTTTCTAGGCCAACTTTTAATGCTACATGCATTTCTTGGTGGCGAAGAAATGCAGATGAAAGACCTTCATTATGTAAAATACGCAGTGATTCGTGCAAAGCATACAAGCTATTAACCGGCGCAGTATGGTGATAGGCCCGTTTTCCGCCTTGACCCCAATAGCCCATCACCAGCTCCATATCTAGAAACCAACTTTGAACTTTGCTTTTACGACTCTTAATGACCTCAACAGCTTCTTGACTAAAAGACACTGGCGACAAGCCAGGTACACATGATAAACACTTTTGGGTACCCGAGTATATTGCATCGATTTGCCAACCATCCACATCAAGCTCAATGCCCCCTAGAGACGTCACTGCATCCACTATTGTTAGGCAATCATAACGTTTCGCCAGAGCACAAATCGCTTTAGCATCATTGCGTACCCCGGTAGAGGTTTCAGCATGCACAAAAGCGACGGCTTTGGCATCGGGTGTGGCTTTTAAGGCATCTTCCAGTTTATTTAAATCAGTTTGTTTGCCCCATGTATCTTGCACCATAACGGCTGTTGCACCACAGCGTTCTACATTTTGCTGCATGCGACCGCCAAATACGCCATTTTGGCAGACAATAACTTTGTCACCTGGCTCAAGTAGATTAACAAACACGGATTCCATACCTGCCGAGCCGGGCGCAGAAATAGGCATAGTTAATTGATTATCGGTTTTAAAAGCATATTGCAGCAGTTGTTTTATTTCGTCCATCAATTGAATAAATGCTGGATCTAAGTGGCCCAGTGTAGGACGTGAAAGTGCATTCAATATGCGTGGATCAACATCTGACGGCCCTGGGCCCATCAATGTTCTAACAGGGGGAATAAAAGTTTGAAATTGCGCTAACATGAATATCCTAATCCTTATATTGATTAATGTAAGACACATACTACCTTGATCTAACTTTGCAACAAGAGCTGGATATTCGACATAAATAAAATGAATAGGAAATTGAGTTAACCGTCATTCCAATGAATAGCAAATTTTCCACTGAAATGGCAAGTCAGAGGTATAAAAAACGCGTTAATTTTTTACCCTAATCTCTAAGGTGCAAACAGTGACAGAGTGAGTGTTATTTTGGAAGGTGTGGAGAGATTAAAATTGTGTCAATAAATTCGTAAATGTTCGTAACTAATCTACACTTCAATTGTACATTGGATATAGTTAGCGTAAGGCTCTAACGAGCCAAACCCTTCTGCTTGGATCTGTTGCTATGATCCAAGCTTTTTTTTGTCTACCGATGACCCGTTTCCCGCAATTAACTTCTCTCACATTCAGCGTATTACGCTTGTTGTGGTGTTAGATCACGTAAAAAACGTTTAGCGTTGTCCACATAATGTTGGCCCGATGCTTCCAACATTTTCTTTTGCTCATCAGGAATAGCTTTTATTACCTTTGCCGGGGATCCCATAACCAGAGAGCCGTCTGGGATAACCATATTTTCAGTCACTAAACTGTTGGCACCAATAACACAATGCTTGCCTATTTTAGCGCCATTTAGAACCACACTGTTTATCCCAATTAAAGTAAAGTCACCAATCTCACAGCCGTGCAACATCACTTTATGCCCGATAGTAACGCCTTTACCTACGGTCAGGGGGACATCAAAATCGGTATGCAATACACTGCCATCCTGTACATTACTCCCCACGCCTATAGTAATAACATCACAATCGCCGCGAAGTACTGCGTTAAACCACACACTACTATTGTCGGCCAGTATCACTTTACCCATTACGTGGCTGCCAGGGGCAATAAAAACGTTTTTACCCACGCTCACACGGTCGTCGCCTAATGAATACAACATGCTAATTCCTTGTGTTAAATTTTACGCATTAAACCTTCTTGCATACTCGATGCAACCAGCTTGCCTTGACGGTTGAAAAATTGCCCCCTCACCAGGCCCCGAGCCCCTCCGCTAAAGGGACTTTCAGCGCAGTATAATAACCAGTCATCAAAATCGAACGGATGATGAAACCATACCGCGTGATCTATGGTGGCCATAATCAAATTTTTGTCTCTTACAGACACACCGTGTGGTTGAGTCGCCGTGGACAGAAAATGGTAATCAGATGCATAGGACAGCATAGCTTGATTGAGATGAACGTTACCATGCAGCGTCTCTTCAGCTTTCATCCATATATAGCGTTTTGGTTCATGTCGTCCTGGATTAGCCGGGTCAATTTGTTGTACCGAGCGCATATCCAATGGTTTGTGGTAACCAATGGCTTCGCGCATCCGAGTCGACATATTCTCAGAAGCAACGTCATCAAACATAGTATCTCGCGGTAACGATTCAGGTGCAGGTACATCAGGCATGACAGCAAACTGATGTTCTAATCCTGGCTCTGGTTGTTGAAACGAAGCCGTCATGTAAAAAATACTGCGCCCATTTTGAATTGCTTTTACCCGACGGGTTGAAAAACTGCGTCCGTCACGCACGGTTTGCACGTCAAATACCACGGGCTTTTTAGCATCCCCGGGTAATAAAAAATAAGCATGAAAAGAATGGGCTACTCGCCCTTCCGGTAGGGTTAACTGTGCTGCTGCGATGGCTTGCCCCATCACTTGGCCGCCAAATAACGCTCGGAAACCGAGATCCCAACTTTGACCGCGAAACAACCCATCTTCTATTTTTTCTAAGGTTAATAAATCTACTAGTTTTATATCGGTCATAATCTCTCAAAGGTATTAATCTATGTAATGCTATTGGATGTTAGTCGTATTTGCGACCCGCACTTCATTCGGGTTTCTTGGATAAAATTTATCAGGTAAATGCGCTTGATGCTCGAAAAACCGCGTATCTTTGTATGGTAGTTTCATAAAACCTGACATACCTACCCCTTTTATTGTTGGAACTAAATGAATAATTCTACTCAGTAACGCCTTAAACTCATCAACCGCTGAATGATCTAATAACGTATAATAACTATGGATTTTCAGATGATTTGGCAAGGCCTCAAATATAATACAGCCAGTATGATGGATAGTGTTTAGTTGATGAATTATCGACATTAACTCACTAGGCAAGGTCAATAGTTCGTCTGGGTCAGCACCATCCTCAAAATAAGAATGCATACGACTTTCATCTTCCTGAATTGATATTTTATTGAGTTCATAGGGAATATGCATATCAGCTGCGGGGATAAACGGCGAGTCATCATTATCTCGCTCTATATGCAGAGTATCCCTAGCGTTGAACATACAACTTTTGAACACACCAACACGGTGAATCGAGCGAGCTAAAGTGACAATATTATTAACTGTTGCATCAAAGGAGCCCTTTAAGCCGGGGTCATAAATATTCAGACTTGAATCGATATATACACCTTGCGGGGTCCAGCGTACAGCTAAGCCTCCTACTACTGGGTATTTCCCGAGTCGACTGACCTCTGAAATGAATGCCTTTTCAGTTTCGCCCATACCTTGTAGGTAATTTTTATAATAGCGCTCGAACTGCTCGTCGTTGAGATAACGTAGTTCTTCTGTGCTCTGATCCGCTTCGGCCCGTAAAAAAGACTTACGGGAGCTGTACACGACTGTATCGATCTCACGTGCCTTCTGATGACACCAACCTGGTATTAACGGTGCTGCAAGATGAGGGTCTTGTTGACTGAAAACCAAATTACGCAGGTAATGAATGTTATTCAGTAAATAGTCTCCGCCCTTAGCACGGACTTGTCCATCCTCGCTAAGCATAGCGGTCAGAATTTCACCGAGCATTTTAGGCAGTCCCAAAGCGTTAGGCCGAATAACTTGTGCACCGAATCGGCTCGACTGACCCGAAGCCAATGCATATAACGTACTCGCGAGTCCTTGTTCGTCAAAGCGTGGTGAAGACAGGTTGCCGTTTAATTGCTCAGGCCCGATAAAATATACGTCACCTAATCGAGCGTTGGTTTGCTGCATATCACTGGACATTAAATCCATGACATTATTTGCCAAGTAATTCCCCTGCTCATCAAGTTGGGCAAAGACTGACGAGCCCCAATCGATTAAGCCAATTTCTTCAGTGTGCGGATCAAATACAATATTTGAAGGCTTAATATCACCGTGTACTATGGGTTTAGTCTGACCGTTTTCGGTAAAGGCACGCAAAGTTTGTAAAATATCACTTAACTGAACGGCAATTTTCACTACCAGCCGGGGCGAAAGTGGACCATATTCCAAGGATATTTTTTCTAAGTCTTTGCCTTTTGCTCGCTGCATCACAAGTATGGATTGCTTTTTAATACGTTGATATTCAATCAATGCAGGCACATGTGGATGCACCACGTGACTTAGCATATAAGCTTCTTCTTCAAGTCTGTCTTGCACATGTTGCGGTAAATTAGCCCGGGAGAACTTAAATACGTATTGCTTAGTCTTGTCTAATTGCGGCGTACCAGCAAAGGCAAATCCAAAGGCCCCTTTGCCAATCAACTCGATATCCCGATAGCCTAAACGTTCAAGTTGTTCGGTACACAACTTAAACCACGCTTTTAGCTTTTGTGCATCCTTGTGGGATAACAAATAGATGGATTGTTCATCCGGGATATAAAAATGTTTGAGATCAGTTTGAGGAACCATATCTACGATTGCTACCTAAAATTTGGACATTACGCTTCTTCCACCAGCCACTTAACCAGATTTGTCGCTTTTTTATTTTGCGCCATCAATGGGGTTAATTCACTCAAACATGCCCGGAGCTGGTCATCAAGTTGCCATGGCGCATTGATGATCGCCATACCCGAGCCATACATACCTGCAAATGTCTCTGGATCTTGCACGGCCAGCTCTACTTGCAATAAGTTTTTAAACCCTGCATTGCTAAGCGCTTCGAGCATGTTTTGGCTTTTATGATGTTTAGATGCGGCTCTTTCAAAGCTGTCGTTTGACTCATTTTCACGCTTAGCTAACAAAGGATACCAAATTGCGTAAATCCCTGAAGACCAACGTTTATAGGCTTTAGTGAGCGCATCAACAACATGGTGATAATCATCTGGAGTTTCATAAGAAGGATCGACTAATACCAAACCGCGCTTTAAATCAGGCGGGGTCATAGCAATTAAACCTTCGTAGCCGTCTCGGTGATGTACCGCTACGTTATGCCCTCGTATCTGACGCTTGAGGTTGATCACTTCTTGGTTGTTCCATTCCATCAAGTGCAATTTGTCTTGGTCACGCATTAACAAACGGGAAATTTCTGGAGATCCTGGATACTGGTGATTTTTTAAATAGCTCGATGTTAATTCTTGATAAGCCAAAAGGGCCGGCTCTGCTCCAGCGTAATCGGCTAGACGCGTAATACCTTGTTTGAATTCATAGGTTTTTTGCGCTTGTTCAGACGACAGATCATATAAACCCGCACCACTGTGGGTATCGATATAGGTAAAACCTTTATCTTTACATTTTAACTTATCGATGATCAACATCTGACAAATATGCTTTAACACATCTGCGTGATTACCTGCATGGTAGCCGTGGCGATAACTAAACAACTGGTGGACTCCTTGGATTCATCAAAAACGGAAACGGCTTGATTAGCCTATAATCGGCTAGTTTACCTGTACCTCTGGGGGATAAGCAAAAACAGATCAAAAATAAACCCGCAAAATGCGGGCGTATATAGTCGTCAATTAAACTGGCAACCAGTGCCTATGGCTCATCAATGGCCTAGCGTAAATTGCTGAGCATCGTCATTGGCTGTTCGAGATAAGATTTCCACAGATTATTAAAGCGCACCATAGTTGCCCCGTCTATAATGCGGTGGTCCCCCGACCAACTTACATGCATAATATTGACTGGAACCACTTGATCCTTATCATCATAACGCGGCAAGCGCTGGATCTTACCCAATGCAACAATCGCGGCCTCTGGATGATTAATCACAGGAGTGGCAACTGTCCCACCTAGCACACCAATATTCGAAATACTCACCGTTCCACCAGTCAGATCAGTTGCTTTTAAACGTCCCTGCCTAGCCTGTTCGATAAGCTCACTGGCACGGGTCGCTATCTCAAATATCGACATATCCTGTACGCCCTTGATATTGGGGACCATTAAACCTAATTTACCGTCTACCGCCATGCCAATGTTGTGATCATGGAAATACGTCAACTCAGTGCAATCGTCATTCACTTGACTATTAATGGTAGGAAACGCTTTTAACGCCATAGACAGCGCCTTGATAAAAAACGGCATAAAACTCAATTTAACGCCTTGCTCAGCAAAATCCTCTTTCAGCTGTGCACGCAGCGCCATTAATGCATCCATTTGGATTTCTTCGCTGACCGTAAAATGTGGGATAGTCGATACACTGTGGACCATCTGCTTTGCCATAGCCGCTTTCATGCCACTGATACGCTCCACGGTCGTCGCTCCCTGACCAGTGGCTCGAGCAACTTTCTGATTAACGCTAGCATCCGTAGCAATCTCACCAGTTGTATGACTAGAGCTCGTTTCTGACGCCAAATCGCATTTTAGAATACGTCCCTTTTCACCAGAGCCTTGCACCTTAGATAAATCAATATCCTTTTCTCTGGCGACACGGCGCACCGCTGGGCTGGCCAATACTTTGTGTTTGTTGGCAGTAAAATCATTGGATTTTTCGTTCACCTTACCCACGTCATTTTGACTCACGTTACTATCGGTATTACCAGCCCCCCCCCCGTCTTTGTCGACTCCGGCGTTATCCTCACCGGCAATATGCATGGTAAAAAGGGCAGAATGCACCTTGGCAATATCCCCTTGTTGATAACACAAGCTGACTATCGTACCGCTGTGTTTAGCAGGGATTTCCACTAAGGCTTTGTCAGTCATGACCTCGACCACGGGTTGGTCTTCTTCAATAGTATCGCCCTCATTAACAAGCCACTTAACCAATTCGCACTCAACAATCCCCTCACCAATATCAGGTAAAATAAAGGTTTCGAGCACAGTCGCACCAACTGACTGGTTGTTTGATGGCTCTGAAGCTACGGCTTTTTTGTTGCCGGTTTCAGTATCAACGTTAATCTGGGCGCTGTTTTCGCTCTTTTCTGCTGCGCTTGGCTCACCTTCTATTTCCATTGCAAATAGTGGCTGGTGCACCTTGGCGACTTCTCCGGCTTTATAATAAAGCTTTTTCACTTGACCGCTATACATAGCAGGAATTTGTACCGTCGCTTTGTCTGTCATGACTTCAGCCACAGGTTGATCTTCAACTATCGTGTCTCCTTCCGATACCAACCATTCCAGTAGTTCACATTCCACGATACCTTCACCAATATCTGGCAAAATAAAATCTTTCATTGCAACTTTTCCTCGATATTGATGATTAGAAGTTTACGCAGCGTTTAATGGCTTCGTAGGTCTTGAGATGATCTGGCATATATTCTTTTTCATGTGCCAGCGGATAAGGCGTGTCCAAGCCACATACACGGGTAATGGGAGATTCCAAATATAAAAAACAACGTTCCTGTACCGTGGCAGATATCTCACTTGCAAACCCACCGGTTTGCGGCGCTTCATGATTAACCAGTAGTCGACCGGTTTTTTTAACCGACGCACATACTGTTTCAGCATCCCAGGGTAAAATGCTGCGCAGATCGATGATTTCACAAGAAATACCATCTTTTTCAGCCATGGCAGCGGCTTTTTCAATCACTTCAATCTGCGCGCCCCATGCGAGTAACGTAATGTGATCTCCTTCTTTGACCACTTCAGCTTTGCCTAACGGCAATTCATAATCTTCCTCTGGTACCTCACCTACTGACGCCCGGTACAAACGTTTAGGCTCCATAAATAACACAGGGTTGTCGTCACGAATTGACGCCAGCAGTAAACCTTTCGCCTGGTAAGGATTACGCGGAATCACTACCTTCATACCAGGTATATGTGCAAAAAAGGCTTCTGGTGACTGAGAGTGATAAAGACCACCAGCAATTCCACCACCGTAAGGTGTGCGGATGGTCAACGTACCACAGGTGAATTGCCCTCCAGAACGATAACGAAACTTGGCGGTCTCATTCACAATCTGGTCAAAAGCAGGAAAAATGTAGTCACCAAATTGAATTTCAGCCACAGGGACTGAGCCATGGGACGCCAGCCCATTGGCAAAGCCAATGATCCCCTGCTCTGTTAAGGGAGTATTGAAACAGCGGGCTTTACCAAATTTCTGTTGTAAATTACTGGTTGCTCTAAATACGCCACCGAAATGCCCCACATCTTCACCAAACACCATGACCTTTTCATCATCTGTCATCGCGGTAATCAACGCACTGTTGATGGCTTGCAACATATTCATTTTAGTCATGGCGGATCCTCCCTGATGTTTTTGGGTACGCGTCAGGGTACTGACTAATATGTTGTTTCAATTGACTTAACTGCACCTGTAGATGCCATGGAGGCGTGTCGTAGACATCATTCACCAGATCGTCAATGTCACATATATCCACTTGTTCTGCTTTTTTCATCGCGGCTAATACCTCTTGACGCGTTTTCTCGATGAAATCCTTATGTTGGGCCTCATCTAACCAATTTTTGCTTTTCATCCAATTTTCAAAACGTTGAACGGGGTCTTTTTCTCGCCATTTTTGCTCTTCCTCTTTTGATCGATAGCCCGTTGGGTCATCAGAAGTGGAGTGTGCTGCAAGACGATAGGTCATCGCTTCTATTAATACCGGACAGTGCTCAGCAAGGGCTATCTCTCTGGCCTTCTGGGTGGCCAGATACACAGCCAATACATCATTGCCGTCTACCCTTATGGTTTTAATCCCGTAGCCAAGACCTCTAGAAGCAATCCCGTCACCGGAGAACTGTTCGCTAGCAGGGGTTGATATGGCATAGCCGTTATTGCGACAGAAGAAAATAACTGGGCAACTTAGCACCGAAGCCATATTCAGTCCGGCATGAAAATCACCTTCAGACGCGGCACCCTCGCCAAAATAACAAATGGTCAAGGCGTCATTTCCAGCCATCTTCTGGCCATAAGCATAACCGGCTGCTTGGGGGATTTGGGTACCTAACGGTGACGAAATCGTCATGAAGTTTAACGCTTTGTCGCCATAATGGATCGGCATTTGTCGACCTTTATTCGGATCAAGCTTATTGCTAAACATCTGATTCATGAATTGTTCTGTGCGGTAACCACGATAAGCCAGAGTCCCTTGCTCTCGGTATTGGGACATGATCATGTCATGCTCACTAAGAGCAGCAGCACTGCCGACGGTTGAGGCCTCTTCGCCGCTGCAGGCCAAGTAAAAGCTTATTCGACCTTGGCGCTGCGCACCGACCATGCGTTCATCAAGCACACGAATATAGTGCATAGTTTGGAAGATTTTTTGTGCGGTAGCCTTGCTTATATCTGGCATGTCGGCATTATCGTGCACCGAACCGTCGGGTCGTAAAATTTGTAACATTGGAATGTCTACAGTGCCTTTATCGATGATATTGACCCTATGACTAATTCCAACATCGCAGAGATGATTTCTATCTTTCACCATGAACCCTCTTAAACGTACTTTAACACCGTCATTATTGACCATGTTTAAAAATTGTTATTCGAGTGTTAATGCTAGTGCAATTTATAGGATAAGACGTTTCCAAATTAGGAATAAATTTAACAAAAGAAAGAATACCCAACCTAATTAATCAAAGAAAACATGATGTTCATCCGCCTTTTTATTAGTAGCTTGTATTACATTGCTCAAAGACAAGTTAAGCCATCCTATTGGTATAGGCTAACGAATGAGATGGGTGGACACTAAGTGTCTGTATCCGTTAATTGATCGAGCGGTATAGACGTGTTGGTAACAAGAATAATCGCGCCGCTTCTGTTTGGATAGTTCACGAAGCGGCGGATAAAAGAAATGTCACTTTGGCTTAGGCGTATAAGCGTTTGCGCTTAACCTCAATACTGTCGATGTACCCGTGCCAAGTGGCATAACCGATGATAGGCATCAACAGTATAAAACCCAAAAATTGCGTGGCAAAACCTATCAATACTGCGATTAAAATAATACTGGCCCAAAACAACATGGGCAACTTATTGCTCCACACAGTGTTCATGCTTGTTAATACCGCAGTGGCTAAGTCAACTTTACGCTCCATAAGAATAGGCTGAGTGAAGGCACTGAGAAAAAAGACTAACAGAGTGAACCCCGCGCCTATTACCCCACCTAAGGCTAAAAAGGGTAATAGGTTTTGGTAATTTTCATCTAAATAAGGAGGATACAAAGCGTGGATCAATGAGGCAACACGCAGCCAAAATATCATCAATACCATTAATAAAATGCCCAAACCCCACTCGTTAACGGCATTACGTTTAACCGCTTTGATACTGTGCCACAAAGACGGTTTATGGCCTTTTTCCAGTTCCCAACTGATATCGTAAAGACCAGCGGCTAAAAACGGGCCTATCAACATAAAGCACACTATGGCAGGCATAATAACAAGATGCCAACCAGTCAGTTTGACTAAATAAGTAATGAGCCAAGGAATTGCGGCAAATACAATGCCAAAAAATAGCGTCAATATGGGGGCGCGCATGGCGTCTTGCACACCTAATTTTAACCAATTTATCGGATCTGACATAGAAAGCTCCCGACAAGGAATAACTCTGGCGATCTGGCTATCCGTAATGGCATTTTGCGGGGCATTTTTAAACGACTGTGACATAAGCGAGGAACTCCAAACAAAATTAAAATTTATCGTCTGTTTTGTCTACTGCTCTTTAAGACTAATCCTATATATCAAACTTGTCAGGTAAAAAATGGTTCTTACATCCAGTTCCGTTACCTGCCAGCTGAGCTTTTCCAAGGGTATTGAGTCATTACCGGATGTCAGCTTCATGCCCGTCGACAACCCAGTGTGTCGGCCAATACTGAAAATAATGGATAAACGTAGAATTATGCTTAACATCCCCTAGCCCACTGTATTACTCTTGCCGGTACCTTCCGTTAGTTACCTTATCCCATGCGCACTTTTAATAAATCAAAAAAACTCGATAACGTCTGTTATGACATTCGCGGCCCTATTTTAGCGCAAGCGCAAAAAATGGAAGATGAAGGCCATAGCATATTAAAGCTCAATATAGGTAACCCCGCGCCGTTTGGATTCGAAGCGCCGGACGACATACTAAAAGACGTGATCCATCATTTGCCTAAATCTCAGGGCTATTCAGATTCAAAGGGTATTTACCCCGCTCGTGTTGCTGTCATGCAGTATTACCAGCAACACAATATCAAGCATGTCGAAGTAAATGACATATACATAGGTAATGGCGTAAGTGAGCTTATCGTCATGGCGATGCAAGCCCTACTAGACGACGGTGATGAAGTCTTGCTGCCGAGCCCAGATTATCCACTTTGGACCGCCTCAGTGAGTCTATCGTCAGGGAAACCAGTGCATTATCGTTGCGATGAAAATGCAAGCTGGGAGCCCGATATACAAGACATCAGGCAAAAGATCACGCCTAAAACCAAAGCTATCGTCTTGATTAATCCCAATAACCCGACTGGCGCTGTGTATAGCAAAGCATTATTGCTTAACGTCATTGATATAGCCCGTGAACACGGTTTGATGGTCTTCAGTGATGAAATTTACGACAAAATTCTATACCAAGGCGCACAACATCAATGCATTGCAGCTTTAGCTGAGGATATATTCTTCGTTACCCTTGGGGGCTTATCAAAGAACTACCGAGTCGCGGGTTTCCGTGCTGGTTGGCTCGTCGTCAGCGGGCACAAAGCTCTTGCCACCAATTACATAGATGGCCTGAACATGTTGTCATCTATGCGCATGTGCGCCAATGTGCCGAGTCAACACGCCATACAAACCGCACTTGGTGGTTACCAAAGCATTAACGATCTTATTGCTGACGGTGGACGCTTGAAACAACAACGTGATTTAGCTTCCAGCATGCTAAATCAGATTGACGGACTTGAATGTGTGGTGCCAAACGGTGCTATGTACTGTTTTGTTAAGGTTGACGCTGAAAAATTCAATATTCACAGCGATGAGCAAATGATTTTAGATTTGCTGCGCAGTGAAAAAGTATTGCTGGTACACGGTAATGCCTTCAATTTACGCCAAGGGTGCTATTTCCGATTGGTATTTTTACCCCATGTTGATGTATTACGTCCGGCAATTGAACGAATTGCTAATTTCTTTAAACATTATCGTCAGGCTGATTAATTTATTATGAGTACCCCACAGAAAAGTCATTTTTTCGCCCATTTATCGCGTATGAAACTCATCAACCGCTGGCCGCTAATGCGCAACGTACGAACAGAGAACGTGCAAGAACACAGTTTACAGGTTGCCATGGTTGCGCATTCTCTAGCGCTTATACGCAACAAGTATTTCAATGGCACGGTTAACCCGTACAAAATTGCCACCCAGGCGATGTTCCACGATGTATCAGAGGTATTGACGGGGGATTTACCCACCCCAGTGAAATACTACAATCCGGCGATTCAAGCAGAATACAAAAAAATTGAAAAAATAGCCGAACAAAAATTGATTGATATGGCTCCGATTGATTTTAAAGAGGATTACGCTGCGCTAATACAACATGAAGGGCAAGACGAGAGTGAAGCATTTATCATCAAGGCTGCTGATGTGATTTGCGCCTACCTTAAAACGTTGGAAGAACTTTCCGCTGGCAACCAAGAGTTTGGCCTGGCCAAAAAGCGGTTAGATAAAATACTAAAAGACTACCATTCTGAAGAGGTAGACTATTTTATGCGCGCCTATATGCCTAGCTTTAGCCTTAGTCTGGATGAAATCACCCAAGAGGAGCCAGAGCTTTAGCCATTCCAACCGAGCGGTTTTATTTACTCAATAAAATTCATTAACACATTATTAATTTACTGAATATCCATACCGTTCAGTTCACCTATTATAGCTGGCCAATTTACTATCGGATATCAAGCTATGAAAGCCATATCGCTTATATTTTGCGCCAGTCTATTAGGCATATCGTTTGTTACTAAAGCAGAACAATTTAACGTGTTGCTCTTCACTAAAACAGCTGGTTGGCATCACAAATCAATAAACGGCGCGGTACAAGCCATAGAGCAATTAGGCGACAGACATCATTTCGTAGTGGATTGGCAAGAAGATGCAACGCTAATTAACGATGATAATCTAAAGAAATATCATGTTGTTATGTTTTTACTCACGTCCGGAGATGTGTTAAACCCTGAGCAACAATCAGCCCTTAAACGCTTTGTTCAATCCGGTAAAGGGTTTGTGGGTATCCACAGTGCCGCAGACACCGAAAAAGACTGGCCTTGGTTTAATCGCCTTGTGGGTCATGTATTCACCATCCACCCACAAATACAAACGGCCCAATTAAATGTAATATCCCGAGAATTCCCGGGGTTGGCGTATTTCCCTGATGCGCAGCTATGGACCGATGAATGGTACGAATTCGGACCTGCCCGTGTAAATGGCTTAAATTACATATTGTCAGTTGATGAAAATAGCTATGATTATCACGCTCAGTGGGCAGACAATATTGCCAAGGGTATGGGCGAATTTCATCCAATCGCCTGGTATCATCACTTCGACGGTGGACGCGCTTTTTACACCGCGCTAGGGCATAAACCTATTACCTATCAGAATAATGCATTTTTACAGCACATATATGGTGGTATATATTGGGCAGCAACAGGTGAAGGAATTTCACTTACTAAATAACGCTCTAAGGTAAACAAGCCCATGCAACAAAGCTCGATGTGGTCGGCACGACATTTTTCTCAACAAGTCCAGCGGGATGGCGATCAACGTTCCCCTTTCCAACGGGACAAGGCCCGTATTCTGCATTCGGCGGCCTTTAGGCGATTACAAGCCAAAACACAGGTTTTAGGTGTTGGAATGAGCGACTTTTATCGAACACGCCTTACTCACTCTTTAGAGGCATCGCAAATCGGCCAAGGAATTGCGGCCCATCTGCGCCGAAAACATCCCCAACTAACAGAAACACTTGGCTTAAATGACACTTTGATTGAAGCATTATGTTTAGCCCACGATATAGGCCATCCGCCTTTTGGTCATGGAGGCGAAACTGCTTTGCATTACATGATGCGAGACCACGGTGGGTTTGAAGGAAATGGGCAGACATTTAGGATTGTGACTAAACTCGAGCCCTATACACCATGCCACGGAATGAATCTTAGCCGTCGTACTTTACTTGGACTGGTCAAATACCCTAACTTCATTGCGCCTTTGACCCGTACCCCCCCAACTACAGCAGACAATAGCCAGCCATCCCAACACACATCACACCGTAAAATTAAGGCGGCGGATTGGGTGCCTCCAAAGGGTTTGTATGAATGTGATAAGAGTATGTTCGACTGGTTAATACAACCTCTATCAGCTGAGGATCAAGCCTTATTTTGTCAAATAGAACCCAGCACCTCAGCGCTAAAACACCATAAGACGAGATTCAAATCGTTTGATTGTTCAATCATGGAGCTGGCAGATGATATCGCTTACGGCATACATGATTTAGAAGATGCCATCGTCATGGGGATCGTTAATTTGCAGCAATTTGAAGAGCAAATAGTCGAGCCAATAGAAGCGCTTAGCGAAACATGGCTAGCTGGGCATATTTCCATGTTGGCCAAAAAGTTGTTCAGCAAACATCACCATGAACGTAAAGATGCCATTGGCGCCTTGGTGAATAGTTTTATTACTCATATTGATATTCAAAAATGTACTGCTGACTTCCATCATGATTTACTCAAATATAACGCCGTCTTCCCTGCGGAATTCGAACAAGCCCTCTCTATTTTTAAGCAGTTTGTATATCAACGGGTGATCTGTAAGCCGGAAATTCAATTACTTGGTTATAAAGGTCAACAAGTGGTTATGGCGTTATTTGAAACCTTTGCATCAGATCCTGAGCGCTTGTTACCAGAGAATACCCGTGAACGTTGGCGAAAAGCAGAAAGTGAGCACAATGGGATGCGAATTATCAGTGATTATATCGCAGGCATGACAGATGAATTTGCTTCACGACTGTACGCCAACCTCTTTATACCAAAGAGTGGAGCCAGTCCAGATAGCATCGGACTTTAGCCAACAATTAAAAAACAATTGAAATTTTTGCTCTTAATTCGTTGTCCTTAGTAGTAATCAGTAAGGTATTTAACAAAATTAAGGCCAGCATGTTAATCAACGTACTCAAAACGAGCGACGCAAACGAAAAGCAAGTCACTGACGAAACGGTATATAACCAACGTCGTGACATCCTTAAATCCATGGGATTCATAGGGGCATCAGCCCTGCTCACCAGTAACTCCGCTCAAGCAGGGTTTTTCAGCAGCGATGACAAAGAAACCTTTAAAACCCGTGCCCTTGATTATGCACCCGCTAATCAGCTGCATAGCGAAGCGTTAACGCCTGAAGAAAAAATCATAACCCACAATAACTTTTATGAGTTTGGCACGGGTAAATCAGATCCAGTAGAGAACGCCCAACAGTTTGATGTTAATCCCTGGAGTCTGCGAGTTGAGGGATTAGCCGAAGATCCGTTTACGTTAGACTATGACGAGTTGTTTAAACAGTTCCCCCTTGAGGAGCGTATATATCGCATGCGCTGCGTTGAGGCTTGGTCCATGGTCGTGCCTTGGATCGGGTTTTCATTAGCGGCATTGCTTAAAAAGGCGAAACCCTTGAGCTCGGCAAAATATGTCGCATTTGAAACCTTATACGATCCAAAGCAAATGCCAGGGCAAAAAAGTCGTTTTGCTGGTGGCGGTATCGAATACCCCTACGTTGAAGGACTGCGTATTGATGAAGCAATGCATCCTCTTACACTGCTTTCTGTTGGCCTTTACGGTAAAACGTTACCGCCACAAAACGGTGCTCCTATTCGCTTAGTGGTTCCGTGGAAATATGGCTTCAAAAGTATTAAATCTATTACCCGTATTCGCCTGACCGATAAACGCCCGCCGACGACTTGGAATATTCTAGCGGCAAGTGAGTATGGTTTTTACGCCAATGTGAATCCTACCGTTGATCATCCACGTTGGAGTCAAGCAAGCGAGCGACGTATTAGCTCAGCCGGATTATTCTCACGTAACCGAATTGATACCAAGATGTTTAATGGTTACGACCAAGTTGCCTCTTTATATCAGGGCATGGACTTAAGAAAACACTTTTAATGTCAGTCGCTTATTCTTTTAAACTTAAACCTGCACATCTTCCTTGGTTAAAATTGAGCATTCATTTAGGGGCATTAATCCCCTTAGTGTTGACATATTATCAGGCATTCAGTGACCAATTAGGCGGTGATCCAGTCACGGCATTACTTCATTTTACTGGCTTAGGTGCATTTAAATTACTCCTGTTGTCACTGACTATCACTCCTCTTGCACGCACATTTAAACAAGGCTTGCTCATCAATGTACGACGACTGCTGGGTTTGTACAGTTTCGCCTATGCTTTCGCACATCTGGTGAGTTATGTTTTATTCGATTTGCAACTCGATTGGACATTACTGTTAAGTGAAATAATTAAGCGTCCCTACATAACGGTCGGTTTTGCAGCCTGGTTAATATTGTTCAGCCTCACTTTAACCTCGACTAAAAAAGCCCAACGTAGTTTAGGCCGGCGATGGCAAACCCTGCACAATTTTGTGTATTTGGCAGTGAGTCTAGTGGCATTGCACTTTTTATGGTCAGTTAAGTCAGGTTTAGCTGAGCCCCTGATTTATATGGTAATGAGTGCAGCTTTGCTGTTATACCGGCGAGATAAATTACAGCGACTAGTGACAAAGCGGATAAAAAATGGACAAAAATTAAAAAAATAACTTGCATGTGTTTTTATACAGTACTATTGTATTTGCAATCACTGTATAAATAAACAGGTAAAGACAAATGGCCAGCGTACATGCAATCACGACGTCTAAAATGAGTCACTTCGATAGTGTTTCGGTTTTTAATCAACAACGCTTACAGGCAATTCATAGTAGCGTAGCGCCAGCTAAGTGGTCTTATCTAATTGCTGATAATATTACCTTTACCCAGCCTTACAAACATTGCATCAAATTGCGAAAGCCCGCGCCTGAGCAGATGCTTATTTGGCTAGAAAAGTTAATTACCGCTGGTCAGTGTGCCAATATATTTGTTGAGCAGTTAACACTAGACGAAATGAGCCAGGTACGACTGACTCAGCTTTGTGTGATGCACAATGTGAATCTGGTTAGCGTAATGACCCATAGTCATACACGTGTGATTAAGGGTCCTTGGCTTAACGATTAATACTTAGTTTCTTTGACGATCCATTTTGGATGATGACGTCAGCTAAGCGTGTAATCGCGCAAAAATGAAAGCTTGATGAAGATCATGCCCGTTCTTTTATAGCCAACAGTGTATAATTCACCTATTAGTAGTGCATCTTTGCAGTAGGAAAGGCAATATTTATTGCTTATTTTAATACATGAATAAATCACTTTGCTTTTGTAATAGCGGACTTAGCTTCAGCCAATGCTGCCAACCTTATTTACAGGGGACTGCTCTTCCTGAGACACCTGAGCAACTTATGCGCTCTCGCTATAGTGCCTACGCAACTAAGCACTTTAAATACGTTCTAGATACCTATGCGCTCGTCAGGCGTAGCACTATAACCTTGCAAGACTTATCTCAAGGTAGCGATGAAACTCAGTGGCTAGGTTTAGATGTTATCAAAACACATTCAGATGAAGCCCATGAAGCAGCAGAGGTTGAATTTATTGCATATTACCGTGTGTGCAATATTATCTACAAAATGCATGAGCGCTCTACATTCTGTCGTGAAGAAAATACATGGCGCTATGATAAGGGCCTACTATTTGAAGACGGCGGGGTATACAAACCACAACGGAATGCGCTGTGCTTATGCGGTAGTGGCAAAAAATTTAAAAAGTGCTGCTTATAAAAGCGACATGGATAATGCGTCAACCAAGGGATACTTAACTTGACGCATATGGGCTTACGGCCTAAGTACACCCGCTTTCACTCAATTAGCAACTACTTCTCATTGTCTTTCAACCACTCGTTCAGCAGCTTTATTTGCCCACACTTATAGGCTGCGTAAGTTATGCGTAACGCATTAGATAGCAATTCACTGTCTGACCAGCCAGTCTTAGCCGATAATTCTTTGTAGCTTTCCATTCCTTGCTGCGACACATAGCCGCGAACCTGTTGCTTTCCAAGTTCTTTCTGCCGCTCTCTGAATCTGCGTTGCTTCTCTGCATTGGCAACCATTTTTGGATTTTTCATTACTGTGTCATTTTTCGCATGTAGAAAAGGGGGTAAATTCATGGTTATCATCCATTACTATGACAAAGATGTAAAATAATTCACTGTTCAGAGTTGTTTAGCGTACAAGTGTTCGCTAAATTACATCCTTTAAAATATTAGACTCGGAATACTATGACAATTAATCAAGGCAGTTTTACAAAAGAAGAATTATTAGCCTGCAGTCGAGGTGAGTTATTTGGCCCTGGTAACAGCCAACTACCGGCTCCAAACATGCTTATGATGGATCGCATTATCAATATATCTGAAGAAGGCGGAGAGTATGGCAAAGGTATCATAGTAGCAGAATTGGATATTTCCCCTGATTTATGGTTTTTTGATTGTCATTTTCCTGGCGATCCTGTGATGCCAGGTTGTTTAGGTTTAGACGCAATGTGGCAACTAGTGGGCTTCTTTTTAGGTTGGTGTGGCGGTCCTGGTAAAGGGCGAGCATTGGGTGTGGGAGAAGTTAAGTTTTCTGGTCAAATACTGCCTACGGCTAAAAAAGTCACCTATCGAATCAATATGAAACGAGTTATTAAGCGTAAGTTATTTATGGGTATTGGTGACGGTGAAGTGTCTGTTGATGGACGTGTAATCTATCAAGCTAAAGATCTCAAAGTTGGCTTGTTCCAAGACACCAGTAATTTTTAGATTCATCGAGTCGTTTTAGGTAACCAATATTTACCGACAAAAATAACGAAGCCCCGTAAGGGGCTATATTTACCTAGAGTTTGAGACCGAAATTTCGATCCCCCATGGCTTCTCGCCATCCTCCTAACCATTCTGAACGAGCCGTTGAAGCTTGGAATGGACATATTTCTTTAGATCTACCGGAAATGCCAGCGTGATACCCTTTTGAATGCGCTCTGGAAAGTTTGTCTCTCTTTTGTCTCTTCATTTAATCGAGTTTCCTTTATTACTTAGCTATGACCGTGCTTGAATTAAGCACGTGTATAGAGATAGTAGATCAGGCTTTTTGGTTCAATTATCTTTCTATACTAAGTGCATTAAATTAACCTAACATTATGATTTTACTTAACTAAATTCTATAAACAATATTCGAATATACAGCTCATTTTTTATTGTGTTTTGTAATATAAGAAGTATGTCGATCAAAAAAGCCCGCAATTAGCGGGCTTCAGGCAGGTGTGATTTATTACACTACTTATGTACGCGCCTGCGTATTGCCACCATCATCAAAACGACCAGAGAAAGAATACCAAACCCAGCTCCTTTACGGTCCGTGTTGACGACTTCAACATCATCGGGCGTAGTGTCTCCGCAATCATCTATTGTGCCACCAGGAATAGGTTGCAAGCGAACACTGATAATTTTATCGATAATCACCTCATCACCATTACTGTCGATAACGTTTTCACCTGAAATATTCTGTGCCGCAACACGCACCAGTGCAGACGCCGCAATCACACCATCATCATTGATACTTCCAGCATCAACCAAAGTATATGGAGCGTTGCATTGAATTAAATCATTCAAATTAGTGAATTCAGACGTATTCGTGTCATATAAAAAAGCTTGGCTGCGCCGCGCCGAGACACCGGTTTCTACTTCACCTTTACCCACCACTAGGCCAGAGTTATTGATGGCTTTTGCGACGCTAGAGGAACCTAAGAAGAAATCTTCCGGGAAGGTCGTCTCGTTTGTATTGATATCGTAAACAAAAAACTTAGAACGTGATATGCCATTAACCTGTTTCACGCCGGAGCCAACCACTAAGCCATTATTATTAATGTCTGTGGCCGTACTTGAGGTAAACGTTTGATCATCCGTAATACCGGTGACGGTATCACCATCAAAAACGGCAGCAAAGGTACGTATAAAGACAGTATCGCGATATTGATCTTGAGACTCCCCTACCGCTACACCGTTGTCGTTGATTGCCAACGCTTTACTTTCAAAATTTCTAATATCATCAGCTTCAGGGGTATATAACAAGCCAAGCTCTTTAGTGCTGATAATTTGGCCTTGGTTGTCTAGTTGCCAAATTGTTCCTCGTCGCTGAAAGCTCAACTCTAGTGCTTTCCCACTACTTGTACCGGTTGACGTTGCTATATTAATACGCCGTAAACACACTTCAGCGGGCTCATCACCACGCACATCATCATCGTTACAGTTATCTACTGCCAGCTGTAACGTAGTTGAATTTAGTTCGGCCGTACTGTAACCCACCACTTGATTGTTGTTATTTATATCGTACGCAGCGCTCAAGCCACCCGCTGTATCATCAATAGGAGGTAACTCAATGGTCGTATTATTCACTGTGGCAAATGCCCGGCTGTAAAAATCGTTCACCACATAGGTGATATCAGTGCCCGCTTCTTGCGTATAATCAAGGGTGTAGAAAACATCGAAGCTGCTACCAACTGTCGTACCTGCATCGTTCAATCCACGTACAAGGGTATCGTTACTGAAGGTATACTCATTTGTGTCCGTATCATTGACATCAAAGCCGGGTATAAAATCACTGCCATTGTTTGTCTCTAGATAAGCGTGACGATTAGCAATTTGCTGATTGGTTAAGCCTTCACGATTACCCGCAATCAATCTATATAAAAATGTATAATCTGCGTCGTTATAATTGCCAATTTTAGCCGCTTCTATATCCGTCAAACCATCGATAAGTGTTTGTGATTCAAAATTCAATAACGACGCGTCGATAGGCGGATTAAAAGGCGTAGCAACGTTGACGGAAATCTCGCCACTCGCATTGATATCAGAGGGGAATACATTCAAACCTTTATTGTTCGCTTCAAGCTCAACCACATTGTATTGAGCGGCATTAGCCATTGATATTGCCAATGCAGAAAATGCGAATGCTGCCAATCTAGTTTTATTCATTTAAAATCCTGATTTCTTTTGTGTGTTGTTATTCAGTTAACGCTTCCAGTTCATCCCATCTTGCATATGCCTCGCTGAGGCGACTTTCGGCATCAGCGAGCTGAGCTAAAGTCTTTGATGTAGAATCGCTGTCTTGCTTAAAAAAATCGCCGTCACTTATTTGCGATTGTATTTGCGCCACTTCATTTTCTAATTTGTCGATAGAAACCGGCAGTTTTTCCAGTTCAAGTTGTTGCTTATACGACAATTTTTTACTTTGCTTACTCTGAGGCTTGGTCTTAGGACTCTCACTTTGTCGAGAAGTTTCAGTCTTAGCTTTATTGGCTTGTTTGGATACGGCATTTGCTGCATACCATTGATAGATATCAGCATAACCACCAACAAATTCTTTGATTTTTCCCTCACCTTCAAAGAACAGACTTGAGGTCACAACGTTGTCCACGAATTCCCTATCATGGCTGACCAGTATAAGAGTTCCTTTATAATTACCCAGTATGTCTTCCAGTAACTCTAACGTCTCTACGTCCAGATCATTGGTCGGCTCATCGAGAATAAGTAAGTTATTTGGTTTAAGCATGAGTTTTGCCAATAACAAACGGTTCTTTTCCCCTCCAGATAAAGAACTGACGGGTACGTTTACTCTTTCAGGGGTAAACAAATAATCCTGTAGATAACTAATAACATGTTTACTGTTACCGTTAATCTCTACTTCGCGCTTACCATCTGCGATGGCATCAATTACTTTAAGAGACACATCAAGTTGAGAACGATGTTGGTCAAAATACGCTAACTCAATTTTGGTTCCACAATGCACGGAACCAGACGACGGTTCTAATTGCTCAAGCAATAGCTTAATTAATGTACTCTTGCCGCAACCGTTCGGGCCGATGAGCGCAATTTTGTCGCCACGGAAAATAGTGAAATCTAAATGGTCGACAATATTTTTATTGTCTATTTGATAACTAAGGTTCTCGGCTTCAAAAATAATCTTGCCTGAGTTCTGGCCTTGCCCAACTGTAACTATCGCACGGCCTTGTACTTCACGGCGTTCACTGCGCTCATTCCGCAAGGCTTTCAGGGCGCGAACACGTCCCTCATTACGAGTACGACGGGCTTTAACACCTTGTCTTATCCACGTCTCTTCCTGACTTAATTTTTTGTCGAATAGTGCATTTTGCGTTTCTTCCACTTCTAAGTCATGGGCCTTTTTATCCAAATATTCTTGGTAGTTTCCTGGATAGCTAACAAGCTGGCCACGGTCTAAGTCTACAATGCGGGTGGCAACGTTACGAATAAATGCTCTATCGTGGCTGACAAATACCACTGCGCCTTGATAATCAAGTACCGTGTTTTCTAACCATTTGATCATACTGATGTCTAAATGGTTAGTTGGCTCATCTAATAATAAAATATCAGGTTGGTTGGCTAACGCTCTCGCCAAGGCTGCTTTACGACGCCAGCCACCGGATAATGAAGACAATTGTTGATCAGGATCGAGCTTAAGCTGGGTTAACACCTGCATGATTTTCTGTTCAAATTGCCAAGCATTATGATGATCAAGTTGCTGCTGCAGTTTCTCAAGCTTGTCCATTTGCGCTTCGCTGTAGTCCGTTGCGATAACGTGAGTCTGGTGGAAGTAAGCTTTTAAAATCTCCCCCACTTCGGCCATACCCTCGGCAACATAGTCAAATAAACTACAATCGACACTCTGGGGGGGATCTTGTGGTAATCGTGATATTTTAACTTGATTACCCACTAATCTCTGACCATCGTCAAGTTTCAATTCATTGGCAATAATTTTTAGTAACGTAGACTTGCCACAACCATTTCGGCCGACAAGACAAACCCGTTCACCAGGATGGATCACTAATTCAACACCGCTTAATAGTGGCGGGTGACCAAAGATAATACTGGCATTTTTAAGCTGTAATAAACTCAAGACAAAAACTCTCTTAATTGTTGTTCGTTGAAAGGCCACCCGAGCTCTTGCTCTGAGTCTTGGCGTTTCAGTACTGGGATCCGTGCACCATATAAATGGTATAATTCGGTCGACGTTTTGACATCAACCTTGGTATACAAAGCGTTTGGTGCAACGTGATTGAAAATAACTTCAGCATCGTCACACAGGCAACATTCTTTGCCTGAATAAAATAAAATGGCTGAATTAGACATTGAGTGTTAATACCCAACATCCGTGTATCTTAGGATTACGTTTAAAGTCTTCAGGCAGGGTTTTCTGAGTAATATTCTCGATACTCAAGCCTAACTTCCCTAATCCTTCTTCATCTAATTTAAACTGACGGAGATTATTGGAAAACATAATTTCGCCACCTGGACGTAAACACGTAACCGCATTGCTCAATAATGCAACGTGATCACGCTGTACGTCCCATGTTGTATCCATACGTTTTGAGTTTGAAAACGACGGAGGATCAATAAAAATAAAATCGTACTTATTGTTATGTCTCTCTAACCATGTCAAACAATCCGCCTGAATAAACTCATAGGACCCTTTTAGGTTGTTCAACGCAAAATTCTCTTTTGCCCAATCAATATACGTATTCGACATATCAACTGTGGTAACAGATTTCGCTTTACCTATAGCCGCGTGAACGGAAACACTGCCCGTGTAGGCAAAAAGGTTTAATACGTCTTTATCTTTTACCCTTTGCTGAACCAACTGACGAGTAAGGCGATGGTCTAAAAACAAACCCGTATCCAAATAATCAGTTAAATTCAGTTTAAACTTGGCTCCGTTTTCAAAAACCTCGAGGGTTTTCTGTTTTTGAGAGACTTTTTCGTATTGGCTTTTACCTTTTTGCTGCGTTCTAACCTTCATCACTATCTGTTCTGATGGCACATCGACACATTGCGGCAAAGCGACAATCACTTCATGTAAGCGACGTTTAGCTTTTGCTGCTGGCACATCTTTCGGTGCGGAATACTCTTGAACCACCAACCAGTCACCATATCGATCAATTGCGACGTTATATTCTGGCAAATCGGCATCGTAAATACGGTAACAATTTGTATTTTCGGTCTTAAGCCATTTGTTTAAGCGCTTTAAGTTCTTAGCAAGGCGGTTAGCAAAGTCATTATTGCTCAGGGACACTTCCCGAGTGATACAGTTCTTTTCGTCTAAAGCAAAATTAACAAGTTGGCATTCTAGCTTGCCATTCATCAACTTATATTCCTTGTGAGCAAACATTTTCATGCTGCGCAGCAAGTCACGGTTTGACGTGAGTAATGACAAATTCCAACCTTTGAAGTGTTCTTTGAGATTTGCTCCCCATGCTTGGAACACTGGAAGCAATGCGGTGATTTCACTCAAGCGTTCACCATAAGGAGGATTACTAACGATATAACCGGCTGATTGTCCTTTAACTGGTGTGACCTTACATGCGTCAATAGTATTGAATTGAATCGCTGAAAAGACGCCCGCTGCATCGGCATTTTCTTTGGCAATAGACACCACACCGTGATCAATATCACTGGCGCAAATCACCGTATCCGACTCAATTATTTGAGACTCCGCATCGGTCAATAAAGACTGCCATAATGTTGCATCGTGCTGCAGCCAGCGGTTGAATCCCCAGTTCTGGCGTTTCAATGCAGGGGCAATATTGGCAGCCATAAGTGCCGCTTCGATAGCAATGGTACCTGCACCACACATAGGGTCTAGCAAAGGTACTGTTTTATTATTCGCCCAACCACTGCGTACTAACATGGCACATGCAATATGTTCTTTTACCGGTGCTAATCCAGTTTTTGTACGGTAGTGACGTTGATGCAAGCTTTGGCCCGATAAATCGAGATACACAGTTAACTTGTCACTCCACATCCGCCCTTGCAAACGAATATCAGGGGCAATTTTACTCACTGACGGACGCGATTCAAACAACACATTGAATTGGTCAACAACCGCATCCTTAATTTTTAACGCGCCGAACTGGCTGTTATTAATACAGTGGCTAGCGCCAATAAAATCAACAACGAACGTACTGTCAACGCTGAAATGTGAGGTCCAGTTTACGCTGCTGGTAATTTGGTATACATCTTCAGCACTGTCCACATGCCCTTCTGCAACTTTAAGTAAAACCCGATTGGCTAAACGCGACCATAGACAAATTTTATAAGCCTGCTCGATTTCACCGCTAAACAACACCTGACCGGGCTTGGTTTTCACGGATAATTGCGGACATAGCGCAGATATTTCTTGGGCAAGAAGCTCATCGAGCCCCTTAGACGTAGTGACTAAAAATTCAAACATATACCAACTCAGTTAATTCTTCGGGCGCGATTATACGGTAATAACAGACTTATCACATGGCTAAATGCATAAAAATCTGATTGTTAATCAGAAGATAAAAATAAATGTGGCGGAGAGTTTTAGTGTGGGAAGGAAACGTTTAAGCACGTTTATATACTGGGATATCAGCAAGGTAAGGGATTAAACGGTCGTTCATGACTTTAATTATGTCAAACTGCGACAACGTTTTGTTATGGCTAACAGCAAATTCATCAGAAATGAGCATACAGGTTGCACTGGTACCGTCTTGCTCTATCACTACCACCTGCCCTAAGGCCGCGCTATCATCATGGGCAGCTTCAAGCATCGCAAGCTGACAATGTACACCATTTGTTGCCTGCGATTTATACAGCCAACTTTTCATACAAACTGGCTTATGAAACTTTAATGCAGCTGTCGCATTTAACAATACCTGTACCAACTGCCCCTCAGTGAGCGTTACGCCGCTGCTATCTAAATTCTCCGCTAACGCAACATAGTGCTCAGTATCTTCAAGGCTAAATAATTGTTTTTCGCTAGGTAAATTAATTAAATTCTTCAACGCAAAAGGCACCACAAACGTTAGCGTGTCACCTAAATCAAGACGCAGTTCGTTGTCGTGTGAATACCAAAACCAATTTGTATTTGGAAGCAGCATAATTCCATAGCCTATTGAGAATTTAATCCTTAATAAAAACTAGCATAAAAGGCAGTGAAATCATGCACTTTTCGTAATACTTAAAGGTGATAAAAGACCACGATCACGCATTGATCATTATAACGAATCTACGATCTCTTTTATTAATTTCGGACCTTGGTAGATCAGCGCAGAATAGACTTGAATTAAAGGCGATCCGGCCTCGATCCGCTCTTTCGCGGCGCGGGGTGAATCAATCCCCCCTACACCAATAACAGGCGCACGCCCAGCGAGCTGACTACACAATGATGCAACGATCCGCTGACTCTTGTCAGTGAGTACTGACCCACTCAGACCGCCAGCTTCATCAGCATGTTGCAAACCTTTAACGGCATCGCGATCAAGCGTGGTGTTGGTCGCGATCACACCGTCGATCGAGGAGGTTAAAAAAGAATCAACCATCGAGCTTAGTTCAGAATCCTCCAGATCAGGAGCGATCTTGATTAGAATGGGGACACGCTTCTTATGCTCAATCTCAAGCTTGCCCTGCTCCAATTTTAAACCCTTTAAAAGCTGTGTAAGAGCATCACCATATTGCAAGTTCCTTAAGCCTGGAGTGTTAGGAGATGAGATGTTAATCGTGACGTAACTGGCGTGCTGATAAACCTTGCGTAAACAGATTAAATAGTCATTCAACGCTTGGTCTTCTGGAGTCGATTTATTTTTGCCTATATTGATCCCAAGTACCCCCGTGTAACGAGCTTTTTTCACTTGCCCCACGAGATAATCAACCCCTTTATTATTAAACCCCATACGGTTAATAATCGCCCGCCCTTTTGGTAAACGAAACATTCTCGGTTTGTCATTGCCAGCCTGAGGTTTAGGGGTCACTGTACCGACTTCAATAAAACCAAATCCCATCGCTGCGAATGCATCAATGCACTCAGCATTTTTATCTAGTCCTGCCGCTAAACCGACTGGATTTTTAAAATGTAAACCTAAGCACTCTACTGGTTTATCAGCAATTCGCTGTTTGTAGGCCAAATTCAAAAATGTATGTTGTGTGCGCTTAAGCCAATTAATTGTAAAGTCGTGGCTCCACTCCGCATCTTGAGTGAATAGAAATTTTTGTAAAATGGCGTACATGGTATATTTTTTCCTCAGACAAAAAAAAGCCCCAGTTGATCACCAGGGCATTAAGACGGTACGTTTAATATTAAGCGTTAGCGTTTATGCTAAGCAACATTAATTCACGTAATGCGACTGAAAACTTCGCAAATTCATGAGTACTACTGGTTTTGAATTCTGACATCATACTATACCAGCGCTCTAATAGAGCCTGATTATGTTCCATCCATGTACCAAGAATCATTTCAGCATCGTCACTTTTTGGTGCGCCAGTCAGCAATACGATTGCTAATGCCCTTTGTTGCCAATCAAGTTCTTCACGATATGAAGCGCGCGCAAGTGCTTGCCAGTGATTAGAAACCGTCTGATTGTTTATCTGTTCTAAGAACCAGTGCAACTCAAGACGCGAACCAAGTCGGAAGTATAAACTGGCAACCAATTTAATACTGCGTCCTTCTGCCTTAGCAATTTGTGCTAAGTCTAAGCACGGGAACAAATTACTTAAGCTGGCGACCTTGTAGGCAATATCCTCAGGCACACCATCTTTCTTAAGGCGTGCACAATTTGCTTCAAGTTCTTTGTATTCACCTTCAACAAGATAGTCTTTAAGGTTTTTAAACAAATCAGCAAAGGTTGAGGCATAGCTGTCGATGGCGTCTTGAATTCCCATGGATTTTACGCCGTGACGTAAATACCAACGCGAAGCTCTGCGTAAAGTACGGCGCATACTTTCTAACATTGAAAGTTGCGTTTGGGCACTGACTTTATTGTCCAATGCTTCAACTTCAGCCCAAAGACCTTCCATGCCGAATATGCCTTTGACAACACAATAAGCATTGGCTATCTCATCAATCGTCGCCCCTGTTTCTTCTTGCATACGAAAGACAAAATTCATACCCATGTCATTGATCAAGTTATTGGTCAACTTAGTGGCAATAATTTCGCTGCGCAATGGATGTTGTTCCATTTGCTCGGCGTAACGTTTTTGCAGCACTTCCGGAAAAGCACTCACGAGTAATTTTCGATGATAAGGATTATCAGTCAGCTCAGGTATGTTAAAACGTTCTTTCAACATCATTTTTCCGTACGCGATAAGCACAGATAATTCAGGACGAGTCAGACCTTGTGACACAGCTAAACGGTCAGAAATCTCATCGTCAGTTGGAATAAATTCCAGTTCTCGATTTAAGTTACCTTCTTTTTCCAAATTATGGATAAAGCGCAATTGCTCTTTTAACTGACTGCCGCCGCTTAGTTGTGTAATCGAAATCGATTCTGTTTGGCGATAACAATCTTGGATCACTAAATCGCCCACATCGTCGGTCATTTCAAATAGCAAATTATTGCGTTGCTTGAGGGTTAAATCACCAGCACTGACCAAGGCGTTGAGTAAGATCTTAATGTTTACTTCGTTATCTGAACAGTCAACGCCACCCACATTATCTATAAAGTCGGTGTTCACTCGCCCGCCATTGCGGGCAAACTCAATTCGTCCAAGCTGGGTTAAACCTAAATTTCCCCCTTCGCCAATAATTTTGGCTTTCACTTGTGAACCATTTACACGGGTATCATCATTTGCGCGATCCCCGACTTGCGAATGGCTTTCTTTGGTACTTTTCACATACGTACCGATACCGCCGTTCCAAAGTAAATCGACTTCCATCTGCAATACATTATGGATCAACTCGTTTGGTGTCATGGTGAGCTGTTTTGTGCCCAGCCATTTTTTCATTTCGAGCGTTAACTTAATTGACTTAGACGCACGGCTAAAGATATCACCGCCGCTAGATATCAGCGATTTGTCATAGTCGTTCCAACCTAGAGAAGGATTATCGAACAAACGTTTACGTTCGGCATAACTGGCTTGCACGTCAGGCGCTGGGTCAAAGAAAATATGTAGGTGGTTAAAGGCACAAATCAACTTAGTATGCTGGGATAACAACATACCGTTACCAAATACATCACCGGCCATATCGCCCACTGCCACACAGGTAAAATCAGTTGTTTGACAATCCACGCCCATTTCACGGAAATGACGTTTCACCGACTCCCAACCACCTCGAGCAGTAATGCCCATTTTCTTGTGGTCGTAACCAATACTGCCGCCAGAGGCAAACGCATCGCCTAACCAGAAATTAAATTCTTCAGAGATACCATTTGCGATATCGGAAAACGTAGCGGTGCCTTTGTCGGCCGCCACAACTAAATACGCATCATCTTCGTCAAGACGCACAACATCACGAGGATATACAATTTTTCCATCCACTATATTGTCAGTGATGTCGAGCAAGCTGCGGATAAAAATTTTATAGCAAGCTTGGCCTTCTTTTTGAAAAGCTTCCCGGCCTTGGTTAACTGGCAAATTCTTACACACAAATCCGCCTTTAGCGCCGACAGGCACAATAACGGTGTTTTTAACTTGTTGTGCTTTGACCAAACCCAGAATTTCGGTACGGAAATCTTCTTGTCTATCTGACCAGCGTAAGCCACCTCTCGCAACTTTGCCGCCGCGAAGATGCACCCCTTCTATGCGCGGTGAATAAACAAAAATCTCAAATTTTGGCCGCGGCAATGGCATATCAGGAATAAGCTCAGGCAACATTTTAAACGATGCATATGATTTCTCATTGCCTTGGGCGTCACTTTGATAAAAATTAGTACGAGTGGTTGCTAAGATAAGATCCAAGTAGCGACGGATAATACGGTCGTCATCGAGATTCGACACGTTATCCAGATGCTTTTTCACTTCATTTAATAATGTGTCTTCACGCTTGGCCGAGCGGCGTACTTTTGGATTGTAGCGCTGATTAAATAATGACGCCAAAATCTTAGCGATATCAGGATAATGGGCTAACGTGTTAGCAATATAATCTTTACTGAATGAACTACCGATTTGACGCATATATTTAGCGTAAGCACGCAAAATAGTGACCGTTCGACCTGGTAAACCAGCCCCCAATACCAAGCGGTTAAAGGCATCGTCTTCTAATTCATTTGACCAAACCTTTGCAAACGCATCTTGGAAAAGTGTTTGGGCGCGCTCTAAATCCATGCGATTACTGGTACTGTGTAACATGGAAAATTCCATGATCCAATTGACGTCACCATTGCTTGATTTAACCCGATACGGGCTTTCGTCAATCACGCGAAGACCAAAATTTTCCAGCATGGGCAATACAGCAGATAAATGAATCGGCTCATTTTTGTGGAACAATTTTAGTTTCACAACTTCGCTGTCATTCGCTTCTTCTTGAGGCCGATAAAACAACATATCTAGAGTATGTTCAGCGCTGAGTAACTCAATTTTTTCCAAATCAACTAAGGCAGCACTGGGTAAGTTTTGTTCTTTATAACTTGGTGGAAAAGCATCTTCGTATTTTTTCTCAAGCACCTTACCAGCGGCTTCGCCATAGGTCGCTCGAATTGTCGCCGTTAATTTATCATTCCAACTTTTAGTCAGTTCGATAATATTCTTTTCAATTTCCTTCACGTTATATTCCGAATTGTTGTCTTTCACTCTGACAATATACTGGGTTCTGGCATACACTGATTCTGAGAAGTAAGTCGTAAACTCCACGTCCTCTTGGCTATTAAACGATTTTTGCAGTAATGCTTGGGTATCTTTACGCAATTGCGTGTTGTAACGCTCTCGAGGCACGTAAACCATGCAAGAAATGAAACGTCCAAAAACATCTTTACGTACAAATAAGCGTGAAATTCCGCGTTCTTGCATTTGAAAAATACCCAATGCAATTTGCGCTAACTCATCTTCGCTGCCTTGCAACAACTCATCCCTAGGATAAGTTTCAATAATATTCAAAAACGCTTTATAACCGTGAGAGTCTTTTTCAAAACCGGATTTTTGACAAATGCTGTCAATTTTAGTCTGCAAGACAGGCACTTGCGTAGCACTACTATTATAAAAAGACGCGGAATAAAGACCGATAAAACGCTCCTCACCAACGACATTCCCCTGCTCATCAAAACGTTTGATGCCGATGTAATCTAAATACGCTGGGCGATGCACCCGAGAGCGACTATTGGTTTTAGTTAACAACAGAGGATGGTTACTTAATGCTTCTTCACGGGCAGAGCCTGGAATATTTGACAACACCCGTTCACGTTCGCTGGCCGAGTTCTTCATTAAACCTAGGCTGGAGTCATTATCAGCCAACCATCGATAATCACCTTTGACTGCCTTAGCGCTATAAGAGCGATAGCCCATAATGGTAAAGTTATGATCGTTTAACCAAGTTAAAAATTTAATCGTTTGTGCTTTTTGCGCTGCTGATGCAGGTGACGGATTATCTGGAAACCCCTTAATAATGTCGTTGAGTTTGTCACTCATCGCACTCCAATCCTGCACGGCTAATGATACTTCGTTCACCACTGACATTAATTCGCTAGCCAGACTGTCCAACGTCTTCTTCGTCGTTTGACGGTCTACTTCGATTAAGAAAATCGTTTCCTTAGTCGCATTTTTTACGTTCTTTTTCGCCTCCACAAACCCGTTGAATTTATGCTGCTCGTCACGTTGCAACGCAATCGGACTGTGCAGTAATAAATGCGCGGTTACCCCAACACGATTTAATGCCATGCGCACCGAGTCAACAAGAAATGGCATATCCTCAACTAAAATTTCAACTATGGTGTGGGTTGACTGCCAACCATGTTTACCTACCTCTGGATTAAATACACGGATAATTGGCTTACTGGCATCAAAGTTTAAAAACTTATTCCACAGGCTGAGGGTTGCTCCGTACAAATCACTATCACTGCGATTATCGAGGTCCTCTGTTGAAATATTGTTGAACAAAATACGAGAAAAATTTTTGACCAAGTCTACTTGGGATTTATCTACCTTTTTCTCAATAAGTTTGACTACGTTTTCTAACAAAACTGAATGCTGGTGTGTTGCAACCGTCATGTGTTTACCTATTCCTTACTCTTTTGGAAGTAACAGTGGTATTGAATCGACGCATTAACAATTTGTTACAATGCCAGTACCGTCGACGATAAATAATGAGATTAGACAATAGGCTGACATATATACAGTTTTTCGTCTATGTAGGACTATTCTCGCTAAAATAGACGACCATTAAAAGCCCTAAATTTACGCCAAATTTACATTTGAAATAGTTATCTGAATTTCGCACATAAAAAAAGGCCATACGGCCTTTTTTATGCAAAATTTTAAATAATTATGCGGAATTATTTTTGCTTACGCCAGAATACACTCGCCAAAGCTGGTAACACTATAATGGCTCCCATCATGTTCACTATAAACATGAAGGTTAATAAAATCCCCATATCCATTTGGAACTTCAGTGATGAAAATACCCATGTGCTCACACCAACGGCTAACGTAGCACCGGTAAACAATACGGCACTTCCTCGCTCTTTTAGCGCTTCGAAGTATGCTTGGCGTACTGCCATACCCGCTTTCAGTTTATGATTCATGGTAGACAAAATATAAATACCATAATCAACACCAATACCAACACCGAGTGCAATAACAGGCAAAGTCGAAACCGTTAAACCAATTTGCAAGTACGTCATTAGCGCTTGGGCCAACACAGATACCACATATAAAGGAATAACCACAGCCAATGTAGCGCGCAATGACTTAAAGCTGATGAGACATAATAAAATCACCGCCCCAAACACATACAACATCATCGGATTTTGCGATTCATCTACGGCTTCATTTTGAGCCGCCATCACACCAATAGGCCCTGACGCAAGTTTAAACTGCAACTCAGGTGTTTCAAAATCTACACGATATTCTTTTACCGCTTCTACCACGCGATTAATCGTCTCAGCTTTGTGATCCTTCATAAACAAGATGATAGGCATCACAGAACAGTCACCGTTTAATAAACCAGAAGAGGTATCGACCCGAGCGATATCTTGTACTAACGTTTGTTGGTTTCTAGGCAACACTCGCCACTTAGCATTACCTTCGTTGTAACCAGCATTAATAATTTTAGCCACGGACGCTAAACTTACCGCAGATTGCACACCTTCAATGTTTGCCATGCGCCACTGCAATTCATCAATCGAATTCATCACATCATAAGAGGTACAAGCATCTTTGGTCGTCTCGACTAGGATTGACATATAGTCGGTACTGATCTCGTATTTATCTGTAATCAAAAACGTATCTTGGTTATAGCGAGAGGACTCATGAAGCGCGGGTGCACCTGCGTGCAAATCGCCAATTTTCATTTTCTGTGCCTGCACCCAACCGAAACCAAACAATACAGCTGTTACGACTAAAATAACGATTGCAACTTTTGGGCTAGAGCATGCTGCAATCCAATCCCAAAACTTATCGGCACGATTTTCTTTACCAGCGAACTTTTGTTTGTATTTATCGTTAAATTTAACAAACGACATTAAAACAGGCAGTAACAATAAGTTGGTCAGAATGATCACTGCCACACCCATACTGGCTGTAATCGCTAGTTCTCGGATGATGCCAATATCGATCACCAGTAGGGTCATAAAACCTATGGTGTCAGATAATAAGGCAACACCACCGGGAATTAACAAAGTCGTAAAGGCCATTTTGGCAGCGTTAAAAGACGTGCTGCCTTTGGTGACCTCTTTGCCCACGGAGTTTATCATTTGCACACCATGGCTAATGCCAATGGCGAACACTAAGAACGGCACCAGAATAGACATAGGGTCTAAACCAAAACCAAGTAATGTTAACAATCCCATTTGCCAGATAACGGCAATGATCGAACATAACAGGGGCAAAAACGTTAGCATCAGGGATTTACAGAAGAAATAGACCAATACTGCTGTTATCGCGATAGCAATGGCGAAGAAGACTAAAACATCTTTGGCGCCGTCAGCAACATCGCCAATCATTTTTGCGAAGCCAATGATATGAATGCTGATATCGTCAGTTTCAAATTGCACGCGAAGTTGAGTTTCAAGTTCATCAGCAAGGGCTAACGTATCAAGCTTTTCACCAGTCTCTGGATCTAAGTCCAATAGTTTGGCGTTGACCATGGCGCATTGATAATCGTCAGAGACTAAACTACCGACAATGCCCGCCTTTTCAATGTTGGACGAAACCTTGTCTAAACCCCGTTGCTCAGAAGAATTGAAATCGGCAGGTATAACTGGCCCACCGGCAAAGCCCCCTTCTACTATCTCAGTAAAACGTGTGGATGATGAAAATAATGATTTAACCAATGAACGGTCAACACCATTGATAAAGAACAATTGGTCATGAACATCTTTTAATGTATCAAAGAAGTTTTGATTGAAAATATCACCGTGTGTATCACACACCGAAACCAAAATGCTGTTCGCACCACCAAAATCATTCACATGCTTCATATAATTCTGCATGTACTCATGATTGAGGGGAATATTCTTGGTAAATCCCGCATCTAAACGAAGTTGTGACGATTGATAACCTAAAAAGACTGTTGCCGTTAAAAATACCAATAAGACAGCGATGCGGTTTTTGAAAATCAAGGATTCTAAAAATTTAATTATATTACTCATGAACGGCTACCGTGCTTGCTGCAAATGTTTAATGCCGTCAACCGACACTGCGATAATTTGATTGTTATAAAACACTCCATTAATAAGAGTTTGCCCATCGCTTTGCTGTTCATAGCTGACATCATCACCTTGAACGGTTACCACTGCGCCATTATTGCCCAACAAAACGGTTCGCGATGCGTCCACAGAAACAACTGCATTCATAGATGCTTTGCTGCCGGCATCCAATGCTTTCCATTCTTGCTCGTCATTATTAAAGATAAACACATTGCCGCGAAGGCCAGTCGCAATTAAATCACCGGATTGCGCTTTTACAATATTGAAAAAAGAGCCGTGATAATCGATGTCCATGCGTTTCCATGTACGACCTTTATCGGAACTCATCGCCAGTAAACCTGCTTCACCGGCTAAATAAATGTCATTACCTGAAATGGATACGCTGTTTAAATGCGGTAATATTGCGGCGAGTTCTTCTTTATAAAACGCCTCATCTTCCAGACGAAGTTCATTCAGATAATCTTGATCGTCTTGGTTTACAAACTCTGCATGTAATTCGCTCTGCCAGGTTTTTCCACCATCGACCGTGCGCAGAAACGCCCCATAAGCGCCAATCGCGATACCTTCATTTTTATTAAAAAACGCAACATCTAATAATGGTCGTTCTTGTTCAGGGGCATAGTATTGTACTTCCCAATCAAGGCCATTGTTTGCAGTATGTAAAATAACAAAATCGTGACCCACAGCCCAACCTTGTTGACCAACGAAATACACACCCGTTAATGTTGACGTTGAAGGCACATCAACTTGCTGCCATTTTTGTCCGTCAGTTGAGCGAATAATATGCCCCCGCTCACCGACAGCAATAAGTTGCTCTCCACTTTGGGTAATATCAAGTAATAAAGACTGATCAACTAACGGGGCTTGAAAACTGTTCTGGGCGGCTTGAACAGTGGATAAGGGTGCAAGTAAAACGGCAATCACTGCACTTGCAAGGGATAATTTCATAGTAATTGGGTTCCATCAAAATGAAAACGGTTGGCAATGGCCAACCGTTTTTTTACTCGATTAGCGTCTACCGGCTCGGCGCATCGCCTCGGGGGTAAATTCGCGATCTTTTAAATCTGCATTAAACTCGTACATTTTCTCTTCGTTATCTAGTCCTAACGCTAAGTAACGACGAGAGTTCAAGTCATGATAAACATCTAGCGTTGACCATTGTGTGGGTACTTCATAATAATTAATACCATGAGAGATACCTACTCGGTACAATTCGTTGCGATTGTCGTACATATCCGCAACTTGAATTTGCCAGCTATCTTCATCTATAAAAAATACGCGTTTTTGATAGATATGACGGAATTCAGGCTTAAGCGTTGCTTCTACTACCCATACACGATGCTTTTCAAAGCGCGTTAAGTCTGGGTTGATGTGACCAGGTTGAAGAATATCTTCATATTTCACTTTATCGCTGTGTAGGTGGTAGTTGTTGTAGGCCACATACAATTCTTTTTTGCCTTTTAGCTCCCAGTTATAACGATCTGGGGCACCATTGAACATGTCAAAATCATCTGAGGTACGTAAACCATCAGACGCTGTACCTGGGGCATCGTAAGCAACATTCGGAGCACGACGAACACGGCGTTGACCGGTATTGTAAGTCCATGCTTGACGAGGTTCGCGTATTTGGTCCATCGTTTCATGCACCAACAAAGCTGTGCCTGCTAAGCGCGCAGGTGACGTAACACTCTGCTTGAATTTAGAAATGACATTTTCTTCAAGTAGTTTTTCACGGGTTGCATCTTTAGCTGAATACTTCTGCATCAACTCTTCTTCAAAACCGATTACGTTATAATCACCAGAAGCCGTAGGCGCTGCTTGACCCGCATAACGTTTAACGCTTTCACCGCGATAACGTAATATGTGGTTCCAAATAGTTTCTACCCCATTCTGTGGAATAGGAAATGGAATACCAATAGCCGCATTTTTAACGCCATTGCCATCTTGCACTAACTCAGCCATCACCGCATTTTTCGCAGTTTCATCGTAGACGAACTGTGGTAATGAAGCTGAACGACGAGTTTGGTATATCGGCATTTTGTACGTATCAGGGTAAGCTTTAAACAGCTCTTTTTGCCCATCAGTTAAAAACTCTGCGTACTCTTGGTAGTTTTTAGCCGTAATATTAAACAGCACTTTATCATCGGCAAACGGATCAGGATGATGGTCTCCGACTTTATAACCTGCTGGAACTTCAGTTATGCCGCCAGTCCATGCAGGTATACTACCGTCTGCATTTCCCGCTTTCACTGCGCCAACGGGCGTCAGTTCAGCGCCTAATTTAGCCGCTTCAGCTTCGGATACTTTGGCTTGTATCAAGCCGGAATTGAATGTTAACGCCATTGCAGACGCGATGAGAGCAAATTTTCTAATCATAATATGGCTCCTTAGATAGAATACTTGATGTTAAAAGAAACGAAATCACGGTCTGAAAGGGCATTAGTTGTGCCTTGGCCACCCCAGAACGTATTGTACGATGCCGTAGCCGACCATTTGCTTAGGTAATCAAATGTCAAAGAAGCACTGGCTGATTTTCTATCTTCAATAAATAAGAACAAAGGATCCGGGGTAATACCATTTACATCATGAGCAAACGTTGCTCTAGCTTGTAAATTGATACCAGCGAAAACGTTGTTGAATGACGCATTAGCCAGCAAGCGATATCCCCATGCACTAGACGTCGGGAATGGGTTTGTTTCAGGACCATTAGATAGCCCAACATGTAAACCTTCACGAGTATTGCCATCTGCCGTTGGTTCTAGAGACGGCGTACGCACCGAACCTGGACCATTCAAGCGGATTACACTTGGATCAGGGAAGTCTTGAATACTCACATACCCGACTTCACCTAACACCACTAAATTATCTGTGCCCAGTGCAGGGCCAAAAATATGAGTGGCCGTGACTTGCATTTGTAACGTGTCCGACTCCAGATAACCCTTGGCCGTTTCACCTGGACCTGTGGTAAAACCTTGGTAGCCGTCAAGCTGAGAAATTCCCGCTAAATCAGGACGTAACCCGGCAATAGCTAACTGTTGTGGCATGGCTGCATACAACAATTCAACATCGTCTAATTGTAATGGCTCATCAACACGATAGGCTATTTCACCCGCAAGTGCCGTTGTACCCACATTGGTATTGAAGCTAAATCCATAAAGCTTTAGATCTTCAGGATACACAAACCCTGTTTTTGTAAAGGCTTTAAGATCGGTTACGTTTTCTTTAGTGATTTCAGTAGTGGCTAACATAGCCAAATCAGCACCAATACTCTGTGCAGTGAAATCAGACGTTAAACCTGCGATTAGCGGTCGCTGGCTATGATAGTTAATCAGATAAAAGTTAAATTCAGTTTCATTTAAGTCTTCGGCATAATAACCAATCTTAATACCGTATTGACCTTGGTCGTCGGCATCAGTATGAGCACGATCACTGAAACCCCGTACTGCTACTTTGGTTGGGTAGGCTAAATAAGCTTGCCCAATAAGCGAACCATCAGCCCCAGCTCTTAGTGCGTCTCCTAACCCATTTAAATTGCTTAACAAGAAGTCTAAATCGATATCAGGATTACCACTGAAGCCCAATTGAATATTTTGCGCTTGACCACCTTCACCGGCAAAGTCATTGGTCGAGAAATAGCTGCCCGCTTGTGGTAAACGGCTACGTTCCCACTCGTATTGGTAGTACATGGATAAACTGAGGTTTTCGGTCAATCCAAATTGTGCGAACACCATACCCACAGGAATAAAGACTTCTTTGAGCTCTGCTCCTGGTGCCTGAGCACGGGATACATCCACCGGGTTAGTTGAGTTAATACCATGCTGGATAAACGTGCTTTCACCCCAACTGACCACTTGGTTACCCACGCGGAACGTAACTGGCATATCGCCAAGATAGAAGTCAGTGTAAAAATACGCATCTAATAAACGTACATCTGAACATAACTCATCACTGGCGGTTGACGATGCGCAAGGGTCTTGCGTGGTACCAGTAATCGGATTTTGCCAATCACGTGAGCTGTCTTTCATTTCAAAATCATAAAAATACATGCCGCGCATGAATACGCCCATGTTTTTATATTGAATGTCTAACTCATGCACACCTTTGAATAACGTTGAAAAAGGATTGCCTTTTTCATAGTTCAGCGTACTAAGGTCGCCGTTAGTTGAATAACCGCCTGTACCTAATTCCCATACATCAGCAGAACTATAGATTGGATTCGTCGCTGGGTTGTAACCCGACCAATCAAATTGCACACCGTTACTGTTACCTACACGCGAGAAGTCGCGCTCTTCGACACGAATACTGGTGCCAAAAGAAAAATTTGAGTCAAAGGTCACAGACCAATCGCCATCACTCCAACTGGCGGCTTGCGCTGGCATCAATGCTGCGCCCATAAGCCCCACTATGCCTAATGCTATAGGCGACTTTTTAAATCCGAAGACTTCACGATTCATCCTTACCTCCCTTGAAGTTAGCAACATGCACTAACATACCATTCAATTAAACCACTCAAATTTTACAAAATGATTACATCAAACCGCGCCGATAGCAAGTACAAATCGTACCAGTATTCTTGGATACAAATCGTTTACTTTCAGTGACTTGAGAAAAGGCCAGTATAAAAAATAACCCGTTCAGACTATTTTTTCTAAACGACTAATCTTATTAGTATCAGTGATGATCAACCGGAAACGGCCGTGTATTCCGTTATGTTGAATAAAAGGACGTAGATTTTTAGCGGGTAACTGCACGCGTTTACCGTTATCGGCGAGGACGATAACGGTTTGCGTACTAGTGAGGTAAAGGGGTTCACAGCGCTCATAACTGAGCGCTAAACGGAAATATAAAGTTTGCATTAGTGTGACGTGTAATTAAGACTCTTGCTGACTTTTTCAATTAAATCTTTACTCAAATCTTGGCAATCCGCAATACGTGCTAATTGATAGCGCATCAGTTCTCGGCGCTTTTCATCAAATTTCTGCCATTGCGTTAACGGCGTAATAATACGTGCCGCCACTTGTGGATTGACGCTATTAAGTTTAAGTATGTAGTCAGCTAAAAATTTATAGCCGCTACCGTCAACAGCATGAAAACCCAGCACATTATAAAATGCAAAGCTGCCTAATACAGAACGCACTCGGTTAGGATTATCTAAGCTAAATTTGTCATGACTTAACAATAAGGGCAAGCGCACAAGTATGTCACTGCGCTCCATATTGGCATGTAAAGCAAACCACTTATCAAGCACTAAAGGATCATGACGCCAGCGGGTCTCAAACTGTTCCATCAATTGGTCAAATTGCTTAAGCTCACCAAATTGAGCCGCTTTTAATACACCCAAGCAATCAGTCATATTGTCTGCTTGGGCAAACTGCGCTAACAATATATCGCTAGATTGCGGTGCACCCGCTTGCACCAAATAGCTCAAACTTAAATTACGCAACCGACGACTATCTACATCATCAGCAACATAACGATAAGGTACAACGGCTTGTTTATGGTAAAGCGTCGACCATTGGTCCGATAACGTAGTCGCAATTAAATTGCGCACACTGCGCTGGGCATGGTAGAGCGCCTCAACTTGGATCTCATCCACTTGCTGGCTCAGAGTTTCAAAACTTGGAAGACTCAACATTGCCCCGGCCAGTGCTGGATTCACGTCAGCAATGTCGAATATCCCCTGCACAGCTTGAAGCATGCTATCGAGTAATTCGTCGTCCGGTGTATCTGGCGAGATTGCTAAATTATGGATGCAGCGGCTGTATAAACGTTGGCTGGCATCCCAACGAGCAAAGTCATCACCTGAATATAGAATGATGTTACTGAGTTGCTGATGGCTATAAGCATAATCAACTTTGATTGGCGCACTAAAGTCATGCAGTAACGAGGGTGTTGGCTTCGCCTGCAAACCCGTAACCGTGATCCGATGGACGCGGGATGTCAACTCAATCATTTTAGCACTGAGTTCTGGCACCGAATCATCAGAAATACTGTTGCCTTTCTCATCTAACAATTCGAACTTAAATGGAATATGTAAGTTCTGTTTAACTTTTTGATCTGCGGTAGGCGGTGTATTCTGAGTAAAATCAATGTGGTAAACACCTGTTTTTGCATCAAAACTGTCGGTTACCTTAACTTTAGGCGTCCCTGACTGACTATACCAACGTCTAAATTGGCTTAAATCAACTTGTGTCGCATCCTGCATAGCTTGCACAAAATCATCACAGGTAACGGCTTGTCCGTCGAAACGCGAAAAGTATAAATCCATACCTTGCCTGAATCCAGCGGCGCCGAGCAAGGTATGCATCATGCGAATGACTTCTGCACCTTTATCGTACACGGTAACGGTATAGAAATTGTTCATTTCTATTACTTCTTCTGGACGAATAGGATGGGCCATAGCGCTGGCATCTTCAGCGAACTGATGCTCCCTAATTATTTGTACATTTTTAATCCGATTGAACACAGGCGACGACATATCTGCACTAAATTGCTGATCACGAAAAACCGTTAAGCCTTCTTTCAAACTAAGCTGAAACCAATCTCGGCAAGTCACCCGGTTGCCCGTCCAGTTATGAAAATACTCGTGCCCTATCACAGCTTCAATATTGAAAAAGTCATCATCCGTGGCTGATTCCGCATCGGCTAACACAAATTTGCTATTAAAAACGTTCAGGCCCTTGTTTTCCATGGCCCCCATGTTGAAAAAGTCCACCGCAACAATCATATAAATGTCGAGATCGTATTCTAGGCCAAAAACCTGCTCATCCCATGCCATGGCTTTTTTTAGCGAGGCTAATGCGTGATGTCCTTTATCAAGGGCACCTTTATCAACGTACAATTCAAGGGCAACACTGCGCCCACTTTGCGTGACAAAACGGTCGGTAAGTAAATCAAAATTCCCTGCGACCAAAGCAAACAAATAACTGGGTTTCTTGAATGGATCTTGCCATTTGACCCAGTGGCGACCGTCGTCTAGTTCACCTTTGTCGATCTGATTGCCATTGGATAACATATGTGGGTAACGTGTTTTATCCGCAAAAATCGTCACATCGTATTTGGCCAGCACATCAGGGCGGTCGAGAAAATAGGTGATTTTACGAAAGCCCTCAGCTTCACACTGGGTGCAATAAGCCCCGCCTGAAAAATATAAACCTTCTAAGGTTTTATTCTCCTGGGGATTAATGCGCGTTTCAATACACAGCTCAAAATCGTTTTGGTTGATATTTAAGGTTAGATGCTCATCACTCTGATGATAATCCGTCACGGGCTCGCCGTTGATAGTCACGCTGATGAGCTGCAGATTTTCACCATCGAGCACCAACGGAGACTGATGTTGCCCATTACGAGTGAAACGGGACGTACTGATCACCCGGGTCTGCGTTACGTCTAAATGGAATGCCATATCAACATGGTCTATTAAAAAATCGGGGGCGCGATAATCACTGCGTTTTTTCGCAACTGGAGATAAAACCGACATAGAGTCCTCTTAATGTGAGCTACAAAGTGTGTATGACGTCATCTAATCTAACTGCCGGCGCTAATTGCACTAATGAGCTATTCAAATGACGTCACTTGGATATTTTACCTATTCGATTGAGCAGGTTGTGTGGCGGCAATTTCTTCATCACCGATCTCAACTGCGACATCCGGAATAGGAATACGCAAAATTTTAACCCCTAGATAAGCGTAAATAATCGCTAAAACTGGGTTAATCAAGTTGAAAAACGTATAGATAAAATAGTCAAACGGGTGAACCAGCAGCACACCTTGCATATATGCACCACAGGTATTCCAAGGAATAAGTGGTGAAGTAATCGTGCCACCGTCCTCTAAACTGCGTGACAGATTTAACTGATGTAATCCACGTTTGGCATATTCTTCTTTGTACATACGACCCGGCATCACAATCGAAATATATTGATCTGCGGTGATGATGTTGGTGCCAATACAGGTAAAAATAGTCCGGCTTATCATGCTGCCAGCTGTTTTTGCACCACGCAAAAACAACGCCACAATCGCTTTCAATAATCCCGTTCGCTCTAACACGGCACCAAAACTCATAGCACAAATGATCAACCAAATAGTATTTAGCATACTCGACATACCGCCGCGACTCAGCAGCGCATTCAGATTTTCATCCGCGGTACTAAACACCACACCATCGAACATAGATGTCCATACAACAGCAACCACACCCAATGACCCTTGCTGATTATCATCCAGCATGTTTTGGATAACATCAGGCTGGAACAACACTGCCCAAATGCCACCAAGTAAGGCGCCAATGGCAACCGCTGGAAACGCTGGCATCTTTTTTATGGCTAAGGTTAATAACGCAACAAGTGGAACCAGCATAATCCAATTGATATTAAACTCTTGCGCGAGCAAGGTCTGCATTTGCGCAATGTTACTGGACGTATCTTGCTGGGCACCAGAAAAGCCAATGATGGTGAACAAGATTAAGGCGATGACAAAACTTGGCACGGTAGTCCATAACATATAACGGATATGTTCAAATAATTCGGTACCCGCAACAGCAGGCGCCAGATTAGTTGTTTCCGATAAAGGTGATATCTTGTCGCCAAAATAGGCACCAGAAATAACCGCTCCGGCAGTAATAGCATCTGACATGCCCATACCTGATGCGACGCCCATTAAGGCCACCCCCACCGTCGCAGCGGTTGTCCAAGAACTGCCGATACTCATAGCCACAATGGCACAAATTAAACAGGTCGCCGCGTAGAAAAAGGATGGGTTCAATAACTCCAATCCATAATATATCAGTGTCGGTACTGTGCCTGACAACATCCATGTACCAATAAGTGCCCCAACCGCCAACAAAATCAAGATAGCTCCAAGGGATATAGAAATCCCCTTCACTATGCCTTTTTCGATTTCAGCCCAGCTATAGCCATTTTTTAAACCAATAACCGCCGCCACGCCCATAGAAAACAGTAAGGCTATTTGGTTAGGTCCAAACGATGAATTATCAGAAAACAGATAAACTGAGGTACTCAATAAGGTGACCAATACGACTAATGGGATCAATGCGTCCAGTAACGTCGGCTCTTTCTTTTGTTTTAGCGTTGCATTTTCCATGACTAGATATCCAAAATATTAAGTGAACGGACGAACATGAATAAGATAATAACCGGACACACAAATTTCAGATACCAAGGCCAAATTTTCCAAAACAAGCTGTGCTCGGCTTGCTCATTACCTTGTTTGATTTCAGCGAGAATTTGATCCCGTTTCCATACCCAACCGACAAATATACTGAGGGCTAAACCAAGCAGCGGTTGACTATATTCAGTAGTAATAGAAATAACCAGACCAAATAACTGCTCAAAATTAACAATAATAATACTGCTCATCACGAAAATGATCAGCGCGAGCATCCAAACCGCTTTTTTGCGCGGTAACCCCTTGCTCTCCACCACGTAGGCAACGGGTACTTCTAGCATAGAAATAGAAGAAGTTAATGCTGCAATGACCATAAGTGCAAAAAATGCAAAGGCCACTACATACCCCACCATCCCCATGGTGTTGAATAATGCAGGTAGTACTGTGAAAATAAGGCTATCTCCAGCAATGAGTTGACCACTTTCGGAGAATATCTGTACACCATTATTCAGTGCCACATACATGGCTGGAATAATTAACATACCGGCTAAGATAGCGACGCCAATATCTACTAGTGCCACAGACGCACCTAATACTGGTAAATTTTCATTTTTACTGACGTAAGAGCCATACACCAACATGGTTCCAACCCCTAACGACATCGAGAAAAACGCCTGCCCCATAGCACTGATCAGTAAACCAGCATCCCAGATAGCACTAAAATCAGGTACCAAATAGGCTTTCCAGCCCGCTAGCGCGCCATCTAACGTGGCAACATAACCGATGAGTAATAAAATGATGAGTATCAAGGTAGGCATTAAGCGCACAGACCAACGTTCTATACCGTTGCTTACGCCACCCACCACGATGGACGCGGTAAGCGCGATAAATACACCACAAAAAAGGAGGCTGCGTAACATGGATGAACCGGTAAGCCATTGAGAAGCGCTGTCCCAGCCAATGATTTGGGTAAAAGACTCAAAGAAATAACTGATCATCCAACCGGCAACAATCGCATAAAACGCCAGAATCATAGAAACAGTGACAAACCCCCACACACCCGTGGCACGACCTAAATTACTATTGGATATTTTGCCTAAAGCATCCACCATATTGGCCCGCGTTGCACGGCCAATAATTAATTCGGCCATTAATACCGGATAGGCTAATACGAACGCCAATAAAACATAAACCAGCACAAATGCTGCGCCACCATTACTGGCTACCTGGGTAGGAAAGCCCCATATATTACCAAGCCCAACCGCTGACCCTGCTGCGGCCAATACAAAACCAATTCGAGACGAAAACTCTCCGCGTGCACTCATCAATCACCTTTATCTTTATTTTAGTTTTTATGAGGTTTGTTATTTCATCAACTCTCAGAATTGAGAATCCTTTTTGAGTAGGTTGATGCATCTTATATTTAGTTAGTTTATCGGTTTGAACAGCACCACGCTATTAGAAAAGTCTTATCAACAAAAAAGGGCTAGATTATATCCAGCCCTTTTTTGCGTAATCAATGTTATTTGGAGTGAATTGCGTACTTACCCGTACCTAACAAATCGTAGGTTATATTCGCGGCCTCGTCTAAAAAAGGATCAATTTCAGGTTGATCTTCTGGTAGGTCATCAATACTTTTGACGGCCTCGAGTCCTTGGCGAGCGAGACGCTCATTGGCACGTTTCAAACGTTTAGCGTCACGTTCTTCACGCTCTTTAATGCGCACGGATTCCACTAGCGAAAGCGTTTTATCGTTTTCCTTGCTCTTGTACTGTGCGATATCTTCAAAAATATAGCCAAACTCAGGGTCCGATTTAACCCGCTTCTCATGCAATTCGCTGAGTTGTTTTGCCGCTTGTGACGTATCACCGAAAGTCGAATACGTCGCTCGTTTTATGCTGTCCCACGGAAGTGCATTTTCTTCTTGGCTTTCGCCCCAATCTTTAGGATCGATAGCGGAAGGAAATAAAACATCTGGGACCACACCTTGATGCTGGGTACTGCCACCATCGATACGATAGAACTTAGCAATCGTAAACTGCACACTGCCCAATGGGTTTTCATATAAATCGTATATTCGACCTAAACCACGATGTTGTTGTACAGTGCCTTTGCCAAACGTTTGCTCACCTAAGATCAATGCACGACTATAATCTTGCATCGCTGCGGCAAAAATTTCAGAGGCCGAAGCGCTGTATCGGTCAACCAACACAGTTAAGGGACCGTCGTAATAAGTTACGCCATCCACGTCCTGTTCTACGCGGATACGCCCTGCTCCATCACGGATCTGAACCACTGGGCCTTTATCAATAAACAAACCAGACAGTAATGTTGCTTCAGTTAATGAACCGCCGCCGTTACCACGTAAATCAACAATGACGCCTTCCACTTTTTGTTCTTTTAAGCTTTCTAATTCTTTACGAACATCATTACTTAACTTGTTGTAAAACGAAGGAATGGTAATCACTCCAAGCTTTTCACCTTGGTGTGGACCACTCTCAGGTACGTACACTTCAGATTTAGCCGCTCTGTCTTCTAACTTTATCTTGTCTCGGGTCAAACTAACCACTTCAGGCACGGTACTTTCAGAATCACCTTTTTGAATCTGTAAGCGCACCACACTGCCCTTGGGACCTTTAATAAGCTCAACCACTTCATCTAAACGCCAACCAATTACGTCAACAAAATCATCGTCATCTTGGGCAACGCCGACAATTTTATCTTCTGGTTTTATCTTTTTCGAAAGATCAGCTGGGCCGCCCGGTACCACACTGCGAATAGTAGTGAAATCATCTTCACTGAGTAAAACAGCACCGATACCTTCAAACGACAAGTTCATTTCCATTTGGAAACGTTCGGCATTGCGCGGAGATAAATAACTGGTATGCGCTTCAATACTGCGCGCAAACGAGTTCATCAATGTTTGAAATACGTCTTCACTGGTTGTTTGCTTTAAACGCTTAATCGCGCGTTCGTAACGCTTGGTGAGTAACTCTTGTATTTTAGGCCATTCTTTATCGGCTAATTTTAGGTTCAACGCATCATATTTAACGCGTTGACGCCATAGCTCATCGAGCTCAGCGGTATTTTTAGGCCAAGCTGCATCTTCGCGATCGAACGTGAAGGTGTCACCTGCTTTTTCAAAATCAAACTCTTTATCCAATAAGGTTAAAGCGTATTCATATCGTTCAATTCGACGTTGCATGTTTAACTGGAAAATCTGATAGGCAATATCTAAGTCACCCATTTCGATAGCTTCATCAAAATGATCTTGCTCAGTTTTAAATTTTTGCACATCAGCGTCCAAAAACACGTTTCGGTTACTATCCAGAGAACGCATATAGCGATCGTATACTTTCTCTGATAACGCATCATCTAACGTAATCGACTTATAATGCGAACGTAAAAAATTAGACGAAATGCGCTTCACCGACACCGCATGTTGCGACTCCTGTTTAAGAACAGGAATTTCGTCGACGCTTTCTGCATGGTTAACAGCAAGGGCTACTGTGCTGAACGCAAAAAGGGCTGAAACAGCGGTAACGCGAATTGAATTGATCATTAAACTACCTCTTAGAACGGGCCAACCTCAAGTTATCTACTTGAACCTTAACCACCATACCTGTATCAAGTTGAACTTGAACGCCATCTTTGCTGACATCAGTAATTGTAGCAGGCATAGGTGACTTACCTATTTTGACGGTAACTGAAGTACCCGCAACAATTTGCTCAGCTGAGAGTTTTTCAGGTGGTGGCAACTTAGCTTTTGGCTTCACATTATCCTGATTAGTTCCCTTGGGCGAGGATTTAAATGCAGGCACCGACTTAGATTTGTAACTTTTCTTTGCGCTTGGCTTGGCGGCGGCATTCTGCGCTTTGCGCTTTTCTGCCACTTTAGCCTTGCTCTCTTCTAGTTGAGTTTGAGCATGATCAGCGTGTTCTTTTTCGATAGGTGCATCGTCCTTCCCATCCAAATCGACTCTGAACGCGCCCTCTTTCACGCTATGCAAATAACGCCAGCTATTTGTATAGTGTCTAAGAGATGAACGTAATAAAGTTTTACTGACACGCTCTTCTTCTTTTAAGCGTTCAGCTAAATCTTGGAAAATTCCAATTTTTAATGGTTTTGCATCACCGGTCACGCTAAAGCATGCTGGAAATGATTCGCTTAAAAAATTGATGACTTCTTTACTGTTTGAAAACTTTTGAGGATTATCCATTAAATATTCTAGTTAGTGTTTAGTTAGCGGGGTTCTTGACGTTCATCATCCCAAGTTGACAATAGTTGGTCAACCCAGTCGAATAAATCATCATCGTCTATGTCAAGTAAATGACTATCGTTACGCCAGTTTTCCCATATATATTGGATCATATTTTCTAAACTGACGGTGTCAATATCTTCATCTGCTCTGTCATACAACATATGCAACAGAGCATTAAAGCGATCCATCGCTTCTTCGGCATTATCCTCCCAAAACTCCATATCGTCTAGGGTAGCGAGTGTCACATGAATATCTATCGAACTTTTCATGCAATTGCATCCTGCAATATATTGACCAAGTTTTGTAGGCCGGTCATATCTTCTTGATCAAACCTTCCCGTATGGGGGCTATCAAGATCCATCACGCCGAGTAATTTTCCGTTTTTAAAAACGGGTAATACGGCTTCAGAATTCGACTCAGCATCACACGCAATGTGACCAGCAAACTCATGTACATCATAAATACATTGAGCGAGTCCGGTTTCAGCCGCGGTGCCACATACGCCGCGTCCTAAAGGAATTCGAATACAGGCAGGCTTGCCTTGGAACGGCCCTAACACCAATTCTTGCTCTTTCAACAAATAGAAACCCGCCCAATTTAATGTAGGTAAGCGCATATATAAAAGTGCACTCACGTTAGCTAAATTTGCGATCAGATCTTTTTCACCGGCCATTAAGGCCTGTGCTTGTTGGGCAACTTCTTTGTATAAGTCAGTTTTACTTAACGTCACGTTATAAATACCAATATATCGAGTTAAATGGATAGCTAGGGCTGAATATGGCGCTCAAGTTAACTGGATCAAGTTCAAATATAAAGAAAATTACCGATATTTTTACGATTAACAGGAAATTTAACCAATTTGACTACTTTAAGTACGAATCATCCCTAAACACGATTATTAAATCCAAGGGATCTGTTGCTATACAGAGACGTCTGTTACGCATTAAAAAGGCGCCTAAGCGCCTTATTTAAAAACATCTATGAATTACTCAGCTTTGTAGCTGTCATGGCAGCCTTTGCATGAACGTAAAACACCACCGATAGCTGCTTTGTAGGCACTTTCGTCACCGTTCATGGCCACAGCCTTTAATCCTTGTGACGCTTCAGTCAATGCATCAATTTTAGTGGCAAAATCAGCACGATTTTGCCAAATTTTTGGTAACGCGGCTGTATCCACATCAAATGCTCTTGTATCTAACGCGAAGTAATCATCCATCATTAAGGACAGTTGCTCGATACGTGTCGCATTGGTTTCAATCGTTTGCGTGTCCATAGGAATCGCGCCTTTCGCCATCGCCCCTAGTGCACCTACGTTGCTGCGTACTAGTTGCAACAAAGCCTGCCTAAATTGTATCGCACTCTTAGCTTGTTTCTCTGAGTTAGCTTCCTGAGCGGTAACGCCACCAGTAAGTAAAATAGTGCTAGCCAAAGCACTTACTAATAATTTGTTCATAGTCCCTCGCGATTATCGGTGTCTAAGTTTAAAACGTGGTTTTTGGTGAACAATGTCGTCATAAAAGATAACAATGTTCGTCATAAGCCTGCCTGAATGATATCGCCCACACTAGGCGCCTAACGCCTCTTAACAATAGACTCAAATGGATAACATAGGTCTTTGAAATATTTAACGTTAATGCAACAAAGGCAGCGCCAACAGGCTAGCAAATTAGGTTATAAATTACACGTGAATTTACACAATATAACCAACTAAACACTCAGTGAACGCAACAAGTTAAACAAAAAAAGCCGCTATTAAGCGGCTTTGAATAACATACTTACAATTTAATTCGTCAGGTCTTCAAAGAATTTTTTAACACCATCGAAAAAGCCGCTCTCTTTAGGGCGATTTTTCGCTGTGTCTTTACCTTTGCCCATGGACTCTTCAAGCTCTTCGAGTAACTCTTTCTGACGGTTGTTTAAATTCACCGGGGTTTCAATAACCACTTTGCAGATTAAGTCACCTACGCTACCACTGCGCACAGATTTAACGCCTTTGTTACGTAAGCGGAACATTTTACCCGTTTGTGTCTCAGGGGTCACTTTGAGCTTGACCTTACCTTCTAGGGTAGGCACTTCAATTTCACCGCCTATGGCTGCGCGAGTAAAACTTAAAGGCACTTCGCAGTATAGGTTGTTGCCATCACGCTCAAATATTTTATGTTGCTTAACATGAACTTGTACGTATAAATCCCCTGCTGGAGCACCATTTTCTCCCGCCTCACCTTCGTTTGACAGGCGAATACGGTCGCCGGTGTCCACACCCGCGGGTACTTTGACAGACAAGGTCTTGGTTTTTTCAACACGACCTTGGCCATGACATTCACGACATGGGTCAGAAATGATTTTACCTTTACCTGAACAGGTTGGACACGCTTGCTGCACGGCAAAAAAGCCCTGACGCATCTGAACTTGCCCTTGCCCATGACAGGTAGTACATGTCTTCGCACTGGAGCCTTTTTTCGCGCCTGTGCCGTCACAGGGTTCACACTCTGCTAATGTCGGCACACGAATTTCAACACTCTTACCACGTACCGCTTCCTCAAGACTTAACTCAAGGTTGTAGCGTAAGTCTGAACCACGACTCGCACGTGATTGACGGCCGCCACGGCCACCGCCAAAAATATCGCCAAATACATCGCCGAAAATGTCGCCAAAATCACCTGCTCCTTGACCGCCGCCATGTCCTCGATTCGGATCAACGCCAGCATGACCATATTGATCATATGCGGCACGTTTTTGCGAGTCGGTTAGAATTTCATAGGCTTCTTGCACCTCTTTGAATTTCTCTTCCATAGCTTTGTCACCCTGAGTTCTATCCGGGTGGTATTTCATAGCAAGGCGCTTGTAAGCCTTTTTTATATCGCGCTCAGCAGCCGACTTATCGACACCTAGCACTTCATAATAATCTCGCTTCGACATATAGCTTGTTTATCCTGATATTTGTCGTCAGTCACACTGACTACCTATTCTTCTATTACAATCTCGCCACCTGGTTTCGCGTCATGGTCATCAATGCCAACGACACACCGGGTTTTGAAACAAACGCGGGCGCTATGAAATAGATCCATGCGCCCGAGCTTGCCCTTGCGTCATCACGACGTTCGGGCTGATGTAGTCAACAAAAATTACTTTTTGTCGTCTTTTACTTCTTCAAACTCGGCATCAACAACGTCATCATCTTGCTTAGCAGATGCTTCGCTGTCTTGTCCTTCCGCAGCGCCAGCAGCTTGCTGTGCTTGAGCCACTTCCATTAATTTCGCTGATGCTTGAATTAGCTCTTGGGTTTTCGCTTCCATTGCTTCTTTATCGCCAGACTTAACGGCTTCTTCAAGTGCAACAACTGCCGCTTCGATCTCAGCTTTATCTTCGTCTGACAAGGCGTCACCGGCTTCTTCCACTTGCTTACGTGTACCGTGAATTAGGCCGTCAGCTTGGTTGCGAGCCTGAACCATTTCTTCGAACTTTTTATCTTCTTCTTTGTTCGCTTCAGCATCTTGTACCATTTTTTCAACTTCGTCATCACTCAAGCCAGAAGAAGCTTTAATGGTGATTTTCTGCTCTTTATCCGTATCTTTATCTTTAGCAGATACGTGCAAAATACCATCCGCATCGATGTCGAAAGTCACTTCAATTTGTGGTGCGCCGCGCTGTGCAGGACGAATACCTTCAAGGTTGAATTGACCAAGTGATTTGTTACCTGCAGCTTGCTTACGCTCACCTTGCAGTACATGTACCGTAACCGCTGCTTGATTATCTTCAGCAGTAGAGAAGGTTTGTGACTTTTTGGTAGGTACCGTTGTGTTTTTCTCGATCAAGGCCGTCATTACGCCGCCCATTGTTTCGATACCAAGAGACAAAGGAGTTACGTCAAGCAGCAATACGTCTTTCACATCACCTGACAATACTCCACCTTGAATTGCAGCACCTACAGCGACAGCTTCATCAGGGTTAACGTCTTTTCTTGGCTCTTTACCGAAGAATTCCGTTACGTATTTTTGTACCAATGGCATACGTGTTTGACCACCAACAAGAATGATATCGTTGATGTCACCTACTGATAAGTCAGCATCCGCGAGTGCTTGTTTTAATGGCCCTAATGTTGCTTTAACCATTTTTTCAACAAGTGACTCAAGTTTTGCACGAGTAAGCTTGATGGTTAAGTGCTTAGGACCTGACGCATCAGCCGTGATGTACGGTAAATTAACTTCAGTTTGTTGTGCAGAAGACAATTCGATTTTTGCTTTCTCACCGGCTTCTTTAAGACGCTGCATCGCAAGAGGATCTTTACGTAAATCCATGCCTGAGTCTTTCTTAAACTCTTCAACCAAATAGTTAATAACTTGGTTATCAAAATCTTCACCACCTAGGTGAGTATCACCATTGGTCGCCAATACTTCGAATGTATGCTCGCCGTCAGCTTCGTCGATTTCAATGATAGAGATATCGAACGTACCACCACCTAAATCGTAAACCGCTACAACGCTGTCGCCTTTTTTCTTGTCCATGCCGTATGCAAGTGCTGCGGCAGTTGGCTCATTGATAATACGTTTAACTTCAAGACCCGCGATACGACCAGCATCTTTAGTCGCTTGACGTTGTGAATCGTTAAAGTATGCAGGTACGGTAATAACCGCAGCTGTTACTTCTTCGCCAAGATAATCTTCGGCGGTTTTTTTCATTTTTTTCAAAATTTCAGCAGAAATTTGCGGTGGCGCTAATTTCTGATCTTTCGCTTCAACCCACGCATCACCGTTATCCGCTTTGATAATTTTGAACGGCATGATGTCAATATCACGCTGAACTTCTTTATCTTCAAAGCGACGGCCGATTAAACGCTTGATAGCGAATACGGTATTTTGAGGATTGGTTATCGCTTGACGTTTTGCTGGTTGACCAACTAACGTTTCACCGTCTTGGGTGTATGCGATAATCGAGGGAGTTGTACGATCCCCTTCTGCGTTTTCAATTACTTTTGCTTTATCACCGTCAAGTACTGCAACACATGAGTTTGTTGTACCTAAGTCGATTCCAATGATTCTACCCATTAGTTTTTCTCCAAAAATTTGTTCAATTAAAGCCTGTACACTTTGTGGGGTTATTTAATTTTTTTTCAATTAGCTAACTGAAAAAACACCCCATTTTTGTGAATTATTTTCATATTTGCTTACGAATTAAGCTTGTGTATCCACACCGCCTTCAGGGGCGCGTGAAACCATGACCATAGCGGGACGTAATAAACGCCCGTTTAACTCGTAACCTTTTTGCATCACTGCCATAACCGTATTGGCTGGCAATTCTGCGTTTTCTTGCATCGACATAGCCTGATGCTGTTCAGGATTAAAAGACTCGCCCTGTGGGTCGATGACTTTCATTCCGAATTTTTCAATGCTGCTAACAAATGATTTAAGGGTGATTTCCACACCTTCAACCACCGGTTTAAGTGTTTCATTTTCTTTATCAGCTACTTGCAGCGCTCGCTCAAGGTTATCCGCAACGGGTAATAACTCAGAAGCAAATTTTTCAAGGGCAAACTTTCGCGCTTTATCGACTTCGCCTTCAGCACGCTTACGGACATTGTCTGCCTCAGCTATGGCGCGCATAACAGAGTCTTTCTGTGCCGCTAATGTAGCTTCCGATGCTGCTAAGGCCGCTTCAAGCTCAAGAATGCGTGTTTGTTCAACACTTAATTCTTCCACTAAAGCTTCAACTTGTTCAGCGTCAGCGTGGATGGCTTCTTCATTAATTGGCTGGGCCTCATCTTTTTGAGCTTGATCTTCGTTACTCATTCTTTACTCCGTTCTTTGGTGTCACATTAAAGCTAATTTCAATTGCAGCTATTAATGGGGTTGCTTTAAAGCTCTTCAAGGGCCTTTTTTTGTTGTTTTAAAAAAATTGTGTCTAAATTTTGCAGTTTATCAGCCAAGATCGGCTCAATCCCCCCTTTTACCCAAAGGATGTTCAAGATAAAGTACTGATATAAAAATAAATTTGAGTATCTATGTTTAGCGTACTGAGCTTAATGGCCATTGTGGTCGCCTATCTGCTGATCTTATTTATATTAGCGTTTTGGGGTGACAAACGAGTCAACGCCAATCAGCAACATCCCTACATATACAGTCTCGCCTTAGGCGTTCACTGCACTTCTTGGGCTTTTTTCGGTACTACCACCCAAGCAGCCCATTACGGTTGGGCGTTTATTCCCACATACATAGGCGTCATTTTTGTCTTTTTATTTGCACATCCTGTTATCCGCCGCGTTGCCAATGTATGCCACCAGCACAATATCAGCTCCCTAGCGGACTTTATTAGTCTGCGCTATGACAAATCTCACTTCCTTGCGGCGTTGGTGACTCTGTTGTGTTTTATTGGTGTCGTACCTTATATCGCGCTGCAGCTCGATGCTGTAACCGGTGGTATCCGCGTCGTCACGGGGACAGATAATTTATGGTCCGACAGCGTAGGGTTCTATGTTGCCTTATTAATGGCCTTATTTGCTATTTTATTCGGTACACGCTCCCTTAATTTAACTGATAAACACCCTGGTTTAATGCTCACTGTCGCCTTTGAGTCCGTAGTCAAACTCGCCGCATTAGTCATAGTGGGTTTGTTTGTTTGTTACAGTTTGTTTGACGGGGTATTTGACTTATTGGGCAAGGCCCAATTGGATACCCGCGCTCAGCAAACAATTAGCGCAGACTCTGGCATCTGGGTATACGCTAGCCAAATGCTTCTCGGGGTATGCTCCATGTTTTGTCTGCCTCGCCAATTTCATATCAACTTTATCGAAAATAACGGTGATAAAGAAATCAGTACGGCGCGCTGGCTTTTTCCTCTTTATTTACTTGGTATGACCGCATTTGTACTGCCAATTGCGTTGGCCGGACATATGTTATTTCCCAGCGGGCTTGTCAGCACAGATACATACGCATTGGCGCTACCTGTGGCATCAGGCAATATGTGGATCACCATTATTGCCTTTATTGGCGGCTTAGCTGCCGCAACCAGCATGATAATTGTCGCTACACTTGCAATGGGCGTAATGATTTCCAATAACTTAGCCACTCCACTGTGGTTGACCTTACAACTACGTACCCAGCAGCGTCACAGATTAAAGCCCGCTAGCATCCTATTTATCCGCCGGGCAACGGTATTAGTCGTGTTGGGCGTTGCATATTTTTACCATGTGAATATCAGCCAATCTACATCCTTGGTGCAAAGTGGTGTTATTGCCATTGCGCTGTTGTCGCAAACTTTTCCTATTTTAATATTAGGGTTATATTGGAAACGCGGTACAGCTTTAGCGGCGCAACTGGCATTAGTGTGCGGGGCGTTATGCTGGGTGTACTGGCTGCTCTGGCCAAGCATTACTGCCAGTTATTATTTCAACTCCCCCCCCAGCGACTTACAATTAGCCCAAGGGTTTGTGTATAGCTTAGGGGCCAATATCGCCTGTTTTGTATTGGTGTCATTAATGCAGCGCTTGCGTAATCAACCTGCTTCTGGCGACGCTGTCACCCACAATACTCAAGCGTTTGGCCATGCGGTCAAAATATCCAATTTGTTGGCCATAACAGAAAAGGTATGGGGTGCGGAGCGTCATCAGGCACTGTTGACTAAAATATCACCCAATCAATTATCAGGTTATGCCAGCCCTAAACTACTGACGAGTGTAGAAAGCGAGTTGGCCAGCCAAGTCGGCAGTGCCAGTGCTAGAATATTGCTCTCAGCCATTGGCGAAAAACGTGATGTAGAATTATCTGAACTAGTAGAGCTGGTAGAAGAAGCCAGTCAAACCTTCCAATTTAACCACGAGCTCCTGCAATCATCCGTAGAGAATATTCAACAAGGGATCGTCGTTCTTGACCGGGACTTAAAATTACTTGCTTGGAATCAACGATATATCCAACTGTTTAATTATCCCAGAGGATTTGTACAGGTCGGTATGTCAATTTATCAAATATTAGAATTTAACGCGAAACGCGGGCTTTTTAGTCATAACGCGGATACCGGACACAAAGACATTCATGCTGAAATAAGCAAACGTGTCGATTTTATGCAGTCAGGTAGCCAATATAAATATGTGCGTCACCAAGAAAACGGTCAGGTAATTGAATTAAATGGCAGCCCTTTGCCCGGCGGAGGGTTCGTTACCACCTATAGTGACATTACCGAATACATTAATATTCAGCACCAATTAGAGCAAGCCAAAAGTAATTTGGAAACACGAGTAGAAGAGCGCACTGAGCAATTACAAACGGCCAATAGCGAACTCGAAAAAGCCCGTCGTGATGCCGAAAATGCCAATGAAAGTAAGACCAAATTCCTGGCCGCTGCTGGGCATGATTTAATGCAACCTTTTAATGCTGCGTCACTTTTCGCCGCCATGTTAAAACAAAAAGCCCCCAAGGGTGAAATGGCGCAAATGAGTGCAAATTTGGTCGACTCTTTAAGTAACGCTGAATCCCTGTTAACCATGTTACTCGATATGACGCGGTTGGAATCGGGTGCGCTCACCGCGCATATTCAAACGTTTCCTTTAAGTCATATATTACGGCCCATGATCAATGAGTTTTCTGTCTTAGCCGAACAAAAAATGTTACGCGTAACCTATGTAGACACTGATTTGATGGTGACATCCGATCCAAAACTGCTAAGACGTATAATTCAAAACTTACTGTCAAATGCCATTCGTTACACAGTAAAAGGACGTATTTTAGTGGGCGTTAAGCGCCAACAAGGACAAGCTCGAATTTGTGTTATTGATACCGGTGCGGGTATTGCCAAAGATAAACAGCAAGAAATTTTTCTCGAGTTTCATCAACTGGATAATAATCCTAGCGAAGGTTTGGGCTTAGGCTTGACGATTGTTGAGCGCATCAGTACCTTGCTTGGGCACCCTGTTACGCTTTATTCAACACTGGGAAAAGGAACCTGGTTTGATGTAGCGGTACCAATAGATAAAAAACCCTATGCCCAAGCTGAAATAGCAACGAGTATAAGTAAAGATGCGAGTTTCCCTTTGCTGAATAAACGTGTGTTGATTGTGGATAACGAGCCGCAAATTCTCGACGCACTGCAGCGTCTGTTAGCTGATTGGGGAGCAACCGTTATTGCCGCTGCCGATTGTCAAAGCGCGCTGGCGTTGCTCAAGCAACCGGTGGATTTAATGATCCTTGATTATCAATTGGATCACGGTGAAACAGGTATCGATGTGGCCCATGCCATTAGGCAAAACTTTCCGCTGAATGTTAATCAATCATCTATGGGAAAAGAGCCAAATTCTACGCTTGAAACAAACCGTATCCCTCCTTCACTACCTGGTATTTTAAACTCAGCTCGCCAAGATGAAGATATCCGTCAGTTAGCCATTGATGCACAGCTACACTATTTACCCAAACCCTTGAAACCCATTGCCTTAAAACGCTTAATAAAACAGCTATTACCGGTAAAATAGGCAAACTATCAAAGGTATTATTGCTTTTATTAAGCAACCTGTGGTCAGATCACATTCACTACAGCTTATTCGTTGCTACAAGGACTTCACGTGAGCGACCCTATTATTCCCTTAGTGGCAGTGGGACTTATTTCCATTGCCTGTCAGTATTTTGCCTATAAAGTAAAACTTCCAGCCATTTTACCCCTACTGGTGGTGGGAATTTTAGTTGGCCCTGTATACGGGGTAATCGATGCCGATTCTCTGTTTGGCGATTTACTTTTTCCTATTGTGTCTTTATCCGTCGCCATTATCTTATTCGAGGGCTCGCTAACGCTGCGTTTTGGCGATCTTGCAGGACACGGTTCTATGGTGCGTAACCTTTGCACCGTTGGCACCTTAGTCACTTGGCTAGTCACGGCACCTGTTGCACATTACGCCTTAGGCATATCTTGGCAATTGGCTTTTTTATTCGGCGCGATAGTGACGGTCACCGGCCCCACAGTTATTGTGCCAATGCTACGAACGGTGCGCCCCAGTAGCAAGGTGTCAAATATACTGCGCTGGGAAGGGATCGTTATCGACCCCATTGGCGCACTGCTTGCGGTACTGGTATTTGAATACATTATTTCCACACAAGATGCCCTAAGCCATACCTTATATGCATTTGGCCTGACCCTGAGTGTCGGTTTGGGCATCGGGGCAGCAACTGGTTACTTGCTCGGTTTGGTACTTCGTAATAGCTGGCTTCCTCATTATTTGGAAAATACCGCGGTACTGACGCTGATGTTAGGCGCGTTCGCTGGCTCAAACTTAATTGCCCACGAGTCAGGGTTGCTCACGGTAACCATCATTGGTATGTGGTTGGCGAATATGAAAAATGTAGACGTAGAGGACATTCTGGAATTCAAAGAAACGTTAAGCGTATTATTGATTTCTGGCTTGTTCATTTTGCTCGCTTCGCGTATCGATATACATTCTATGCTGAGCGTTGGTTGGGGCTCCATTTTAGTGTTGGTGGCATTGATATTTATCGCCCGGCCAGTCGGCGTATTTTTGTCTTCTTTAGGCACTGGACTAAATTGGCGTGAAATCGCCTTACTCAGTTGGATTGCCCCTAGAGGGATAGTCGCAGCGGCCGTATCCGCGCTTTTTTCATTGAAACTTGAAGCCCTTGATTACGCCCAAGCTGAGCTCTTGGTCCCCATGGTATTTTTAGTGATCATCACCACAGTAGTGCTGCAAAGTTTAACGTCGGTCACGGTTGCCAAAAAACTCAATATGCGCGCCCCTGCCCCTCATGGCTTTCTTATTTTTGGTGGCGGGTTATTTAGCCGTCTATTTGCCAAAGAGCTTATGACTCACGATGTGCAAGTTCGTGTTACCGATACCAACTGGAACAATATGCGCTTGGCGCGTATGGAGAGTATCCCCACCTATTTCGGTAATCCTATGTCAGAACATGCCGCCCGTACTTTAGATTTATCCATGTTTGGTAAAGTGTTGGTTATGTCACCCTATCGCCAATTAAACCCGATGGTGACCTACCATTTTGAACATGAAATGGGCAAAGGCACTGTGTTGGGCCTTAGTAACAATGAGCAACAGCAGCGTCCAAGTCATCAGGTGTCAGAATCTTATGTTAAAAAATTGGGCTTGTTCAGTGATGATGCCACTTACGGTAAATTAGCAGGCTTGGTTGCTAAGGGTGCGACCATTAAGACGACCCGCTTGTCAGATTCATTTACCTACGATGATTACAAAGAGCAGTACAAAGAAAGGGCGATCAAACTGTGCGCCATTGACACCCACAATCACGTTCAGATGTTTACCACATCCAACAACGTCAAACCTAAAGCTGAATGGAAAATTGTCAGTTTAGTCAACCCAGAAAAAGGGCATGAAAAGCCAGACGATTCAGCATCCATTAGCGACGAATCAAAACTGCCAGGTTAAGCATCTTGCTAGGTTAAATTTGTGCGACTGGGCGGTCCAGTTGCACTGGCTTGACAATCTTTCATACATTACTGACATTAACCGTCAGTAATGTGTTAAAAAGCGAAGCAAATAGTGTTGCTCTATTTACTCGACTTTAAGCATTTGCTTGAACAAAACACCGGCTTGGGTGCGATTATTAAAGCCCAATTTGTGAAGTACCGCTGAGACATGCTGCTTAATCGTTGACTCACTCACTCCTAGCTCGTAAGCAATTTGTTTATTTAACAAGCCATCTGCCATTAACTGCAACACTTTCAATTGATGGGGCGTTAACTGGGTCAGTTTGGCGGCAAACGCTTGTTCTTCACTGCCCTCAATTTTTTGTACCTGATCAATTAATTCCGCTGGCAGCCATTGCTCTCCTTCAAGAATTTGTTGTACTGCGCTGGCAATCACAGGAAGCGGCGTCGATTTAGGGATATACCCACATGCACCAAAATCCATGGCTTTTCTCACCATAGTGGGGCTTTCGTCACCAGATACGATTGCTACCAGCACATCGGGAAAATGGCTGCGCAGCATGGCCAACCCTGTCAGGCCGTCATTGCCTGGCATATTCAGATCTAAAAAAATCAATTCAACATCATTATGTCGATGCAATAAATCAATGGTTTCCTGGTATGAGGCTGATTCAAGAATATCATTACCCAGCACGCTCTGTATGGCTTGCTTCATGGCGCTGCGAAACAAAGGATGATCATCAGCTACAATGGCTTTTACTTGCATGTACAGTACTCATTTATAACGCGGTTGAAATCTAACGATTGATGCTAGATAGTTGATATTTAATAACATTATCTATTGCGACTATCAGTTAATTAAAATTTACTGTCAAGGGATTGTAGTAAATACTACGAGCGTCAGCAGAATTTAGACAAAGGGGTGTAAATATACCAATTGAAGCTGATAAATGCAGACAAGAAAAAAGGCAGTATTCACTGCCAAACATGATTTAGAACCTGCCAATTTCATGCTGCTTTTTGAGAGCATGTTGGCATTGTTATTATTATTTATTTTAGCTGTATATTTAGACAGTAAGTTATTGATGTCTGAGCACTGCTGATTAAGCACAGTGCTCATTTATAGTAGCCAAGTTAAGGTCGAACCAAGGACAGTGCCAGGGTCAATGCCAGAGTCAATTAAAAACGGTAACCCACAGTCAAACTAACCGTGCGGGGGTCGCCATAATAGCCTATTAAGGTGTTGTCTCCCCCCGTACCTGCGGTATAACCCGTTGGATCTTCTGGGTTTTCAACTACAAATTGATATCCACCCACTACGTATTCCTCGTCAGTGAGGTTTTTAGCATGTAGACCACCATACCAAGTGCCATCTTCGCTCTGCCACGACACGCTTAAGTTAACTAAACCATAACCATCTTGGGTAATTAAACTATTGGATGTCTCAGTAATTGTGTAATCGTCACGGTAGTAATAATTCGCATTGAAAATAAAGTCCCCCACGTCTGTGCTAAGCAGATAATTAGCCGCAATGTTTGCCGTGTATTCAGGAGTATTGGCGATAGCGAAAGTATCCGCCACGTCGACTCTTCCTTCTAAGGTTTCTTGGAATACTTCTTCAAACTCTGCATCGATATACCCTAGGGCTAAATCAAAGGTGAGTTCATCTGTTGCAGCATAGGTGATTTCCGCTTCAACCCCTTTGGCTTTGGACTTACCCACATTACCCAATATTTGCTGTAAATCTTCTGGGGACGTGACAGGCAACACCGAGATGTATTGGCGATCGTTATGTTCAAGGGCGAACAAAGTCACGTTTGCACGTAGGTTATCGTTCCAGTCACTTTTGATCCCCACTTCTACCGAATCAACCACTTCAGGATCCACTGCGGGCTCATTAATCGTTGCTCTTGGGTTGTAGGTACCCGATTTAAAGCCTTGTGAGTAACTGGCGAATAACATCACATCAGTATTCATTTGATATTCAATGCCCACGCGCGGGGTAAAACGAGACCAACTTTCTTTCGCGGGCGCATCAAGTATGCCATCACCGTCTGAATCAGTACCCAATACTTGTGGTACTAACTCGCCTTCGGGGCGAACGTAGCCTGGGATCCAATTTGATTCAGGGTAAACGTTTGCGAAAACAAGGCCATTCCGTACCGTCGCTTGTTTTTCTTCATCTGTGTAACGCGCGCCTAAAGTAAGCGATAATTGCTCGGTCACATCGATTGAAGATTGTACATATGCCGCAATACTTTCACTGTTATTGCACCCTGAGACTTCACGCGTTAACCCCGGAGTTCCGAACGCGGCACGCCCAAGAAAGCCCAGAATTGCTTCAAATTGACCACAAGACTCTCCGTCATAATAGTAAATACCGCCCACTGCATTAAAACCATCACCGGTATAGGCCAGTTGTAATTCATGGGTATCGTTTTCATCTTCATAGATAGCCGGAACATCAAATATATCAATCGCGGTATTATCAAAATCAATGTTAGTCGGAGAGTAACTTTCGCGATGAGCGCCTATGTATTTCAAGCTAATAGCATCATTTACGTCCCAATTCGCCGTTAAACTATAACCTTCAAGCTCGACGTTATTCTCGGTTGGTAAACTGGTATATGAATCAAATACACTGTTTGGAACGGGTGCATCGGTCAGACGGCTAGGCAATAAACGAAAGCCACCTTTTGCGTTTGAGTCATCTTCAGTTTTGTCCCAACTCAAACGAAAAAACAAATCATCCGTTGGGGTAAATTCCACGGTGATACGGGCCGCGGTCAAGTCTTTGTTGTAATTTTCTAAATCTTGGCCATCTAATGCAGACTGTAAATATTCACCGTAACCGTCACGGGTTAAATCTGCGATACCAAAGCCGATATAGAGTTTGTCTTCAATCAATGGCAGTTGACCGGTGAGCTTGATATCACGTTGCGAATAGCTACCCACAGTACCTTGGATATTCAAGGTTGGGTCGCCGCTCATCGGCTTGGTAACGTATTTAATTGCGCCACCTATGGTATTTTTGCCGTACAAGGTACCTTGTGGGCCGCGCAACACTTCTATTCGTTCTACATCAAGTAAATCCAGTACCGCCCCTTGAGGACGTGCAACATAAACATCATCAATGTATATCCCTACCCCTGGTTCGTAACCCCAAAGTGGGTCTTGCTGGCCTACCCCACGTATAAATGCGGTTAGCGTCGAATTCGTACCACGGCTATTTTGTAAGGTAGTATTTGGCGAAAACTGCTGAATTTCAGTCAGCACCGAAATACCTTTTTCATCGAGCTCAACGGCCCCTAAAGATGTCACCGAAATCGGTACTTCTTGCAGGCTTTCAACGGTTTTACGGGCGGTAACTTCAATACGCTCTAGGCCCTTCTTTTCAGCTTGCACACTGTTATTTGCTTCTTGTGCAAACAAAGCGGGTTGATAACACAGTACTGATGCAACAGCGCCAGCGATAATCGATTGGGTAAATCTATGTGTGTTCATAGTGTGTCCTTGAATAGCAGTTTTTAGTTTTGTCGAGGTCTGCTTGCTGCGGTCGTAAATACCTTAATCGAGTTTTGAATTGACGTCCTTAGTACCATAGTACTATGGGCAATCGAATCGCACTGATTCAGACTCCAGTCATCACTTTACTTGTTTGCTTGCGGTCACAAGTTTTCATTTAAAGGAAGATAACATGCTCAGTTTATTTGGTTTAATCGGCGGGTTATTGCTGTTAATAGTCTTAACTATTCGCGGTATGAATCTGTTTATTGCCGCCCCCCTATGTGCGCTTATTGTCGCGCTCACAAGCGGTATACCGGTGTTTATCGGTGAGATTAATTTTGTCAGCAATTATATGCAGGGCTTCTCTGGATTCATTGCATCCTGGTTTTTCATGTTCTTACTTGGCTCTTTGTTCGGTAAATTTATGGAGGACACGGGTGCAGCTGACGCGGTAGCTCGCTTTATCATTTCTAAATTAGGCCGCAGCCAAGCCGTTGCAGCGGTCGTTTTGGCTTGTGCCATCCTAACGTATGGTGGCGTCAGCCTTTTTGTGGTGGCATTTTCGGTTTATCCCATGGCTCTTAGTTTATTTAAAGACGCTAATTTACCGCGCCGCTTTATTCCAGCTGCACTGGCGTTTGGCTCGGTAACTTTTACCATGACATCTGCTGGCTCTCCTGAAATCCAAAATTGGATCCCCATTAAGTATCTAGGTACTTCGCCTTTTGCAGGCTGGGAAGTGAGTCTGATCGTCGCTATCTTTATGGCCACCTTTGGTTTTTGGTGGATGCGCCGCATGATCAATAAAGCGTTAGCCAATGGCGAAACGTTTGAGCCCTGGGCTCAAGATCCAAAAGTGACCAACCGAGACCTGCCTAGTCCAATAACCGGATTGATCCCGTTACTAGTGGTACTCATTCTCTCTTTTTCGCTGCATGATAGCCTAGGTCACCTCGCGCTAATCATTGCCCTTAGTGGTGGCGTGTTAACGCTTATGGTCATCAATTACCGTTATTTTTTAAACATGCAAGATGCCATTAGCGCTGGTACGACAGGCGCCCTAGTTGCTATTGGGAATACCGCAGCCGTAGTCGGGTTTGGCAGTATTGCCAAGTCAACCGAGGCCTTTCAAACGGCAGTTGAAGTCATGACACATATTCCTGGCAATGAGTTAGTTGGTGCTGCCATTGCCATCAGTGTTATCGCTGGCTTGACTGGCTCAGCCTCAGGTGGACAAGTCATTGCCCTGCCCCTATTAGCCCCGCATTATATCGACCAAGGTGTTAATCCTGAAGAGTTACATAGGGTGGTCTCCATCTCATCAGGCGCGCTAGACTCACTGCCCCACAATGGTTACGTGGTTACCGTCATTCGTGCTATTTGTAACGAGACACACCAGCGGGCATATTGGTCGGTAGGTGCACTCACTGTTGTTGTACCATTATGTGGCCTGACGTTGGCAATCGCCTTATTTAATCTCTTTTAATGGAAATCAATTTCATGCAGTTACGTCGTCTATTAACCCGCACATCTTTAATATTGCTTAGTCTCTTGACCTGTTATCAAGCAACGGCAACAACTGATTTGTTAGTAGAAAAAAAGCGTTTCGAATTAGATGCTTTCACCACTTTTGGCGGTAAAACCATCAAGCAGCTACAAGTAGGATGGGAAAGTTACGGTAAATTGAATAACGCGAAGGACAACGTCATTCTGATTACCCACTATTTTAGCGCCAGCTCTCACGCAGCAGGTAAATATACGCCTAACGATACAACTCCCGGATATTGGGACGCGATTATCGGCCCAGGTAAAGCCATTGATACCAACAAGTATTTTGTATTAAGTGTAGACACGCTGGCGAACTTAAACGCGTTTGATCCTAACGTGATAACCACAGGTCCAGCTTCAATCAACCCGGATACTGGTAAAGCCTATGGCTTAACTTTCCCCGTGGTGACCATACGCGATTTTGTCAATGTACAAAAAGCCTTGCTTGCGAATCTAGGGATCACAAAGCTGCATGCTGTGATCGGTGCGTCTATGGGCTCTATGCAGGCTCTTGATTGGGCCACAGCTTATCCTGACTGGGTACCTCGCATGATATCCGTGATTGGTTCAGGGCAAAGTGATGCCTGGACCACTGCACTGCTCGAGCAATGGGCCATTCCAATCCGGTTAGATAAAAATTGGGCAAACGGTGACTATTATGATGGTGAACGTCCGTTGCAAGGCTTAACCGCGGCGTTAATGTTTATTACCCAAGATGCACTCACACCTGCATTTTTTAACACCACAGGTGAGTCGATGCAGTACTCTGCAATGGAAGAAGGCCCGCTAAACGATATCAACAAAAGTCACAGCATTGTTACTTGGCTATATGACCGAGCAGAAAGTCGCTCAAAATTAATGGACGCCAATCATTTATTGTATTTGGTACGTGCATCACAATTATACATGGCAGGTCACAGTGACAATTTGCGAGAAGCGTTAGCCCAAGTAAAAGCAAAAACCTTATTTTTACCCTCTAGCAATGACTTATTACTCATGCCCTACCTAGCTAAAGATGCTTCTGACACCCTGCAAGCATTGGGGAATAACACCCACTACCAAGAGCTCTCGGGTAATTTAGGTCATTTAAACGGTGTGCTTGGGATAAGCCAGTCTGCGAAACAAATCAGCTCATTTTTACAAGAATAAAAGGCAACATTATGACGTTTTCAACCACATTACTTGGGAAAACCTACACCTGTGCGGCGTTGATATTGTTATTAAGTGCCACTCAAACCCAGTTGTTCGCCAAAGAAGTCGCAAACAAGGACTCTTTGCAGGTGCAGTACAATGTAGATTTAACCCACATTAGCCTTTCAGGACTATCAAGTGGTGGTTACATGGCCACCCAATTTGAGCTGGCATACTCAGATTGGGTATCCGGTGTGGGGATTATTGCTGCTGGCCCCTATTATTGTGCGCAAAATAGTATTCAAACCGCACTAAGCCAATGTGTTAACCAGCTTAAAAGCCCGATTAGTTTGGATGTGCTCAGTGACAAGGCTATTCAATGGCAAGAAGCCGGCAAATTACCGTCATTGAGCAATTTGCAGCAACATAAAGTTTGGTTGCTCAGTGGTGCACTTGATACCAAGGTACTGCCACAAATTAATCAAGCCTTATATACCCAATATCAACAATGGGTAAAACCAGAAAATCTAACTTATGTTACCGATAAGCCCTTTGCGCATCTCTTTCCCACGTTAAATTCAGGGACCGAGTGTGATGTTTCTGAAGCGCCTTTTATTGGCAATTGTGCTTACGACGCAGCTGGCGCTATGCTGACTTTTATTCAGGGGGATTTAACCCCTAGAAACAAGACCCAAAGCGGCCGATTGATCGAAATTGACCAGCATAAACTGGGGGGGAAACCAGCCGAAACCTTGGCAAAAAACGGATACCTGTATGTTCCGCAATCTTGCCAACAAGGCGAGTCTTGCACCGTGCATGTTAGTTTTCATGGCTGCAATCAAAATGCCGGTGCTGTAGGTGATAAGTATGCAACACAAACTGGGCTTAATAACTGGGCCGATACCAACAACATGCTGGTACTTTACCCGCAAACCAAAAGCTCCATGATGATGCCCCTCAATCCCCAAGGTTGCTGGGACTGGTGGGGTTATACAGGGGAAGATTATGCCAATCAAAACGGGCCACAAATTAAGGCCGTGAAACACATCATTCAAGCACTAGCAAAACGAGAGATACACCATGACTAATCCCGAGCATTTTTCAAAACGCACCATACTTATTACTGGCGGCGCCAGTGGCATTGGATTGGGCCTAGCGCAGCAACTTGGATCAAATGGGCATAAAATAATCATCGCTGATATGAATTTAGACGCGGCGAAAAGTACCGTTGCCGAACTTGGTGCCCAAGGGATCAGTGCCCGAGCGGTATTATTAGACGTAACAGATACCCTGCAAGTCGCCGCGCTAGCCGAAACTTTGGCACCTGATAGCGTTGATGTACTGATCAATAACGCAGGTATTCAGCATGTAGCCAAGCTTGAGGATTTCCCAGCGGATAAGTGGCAGCAATTAATCAATATCATGCTAGTGGCACCTGCCATGTTAACCCAAGCGTTTCTACCTGGCATGCGCAGCAAAAATTATGGCCGAATTATTAATATTGGCTCTGTACATTCCCTTATTGCCTCCCCTTATAAATCGGCATATGTAGCGGCAAAACATGGGTTGCTTGGCTTTTCGAAAACACTGGCACTGGAAACGGGTGATTGTGATGTCACAATCAACACACTTTGCCCCGCTTATGTCAAAACACCTTTAGTGGAGAAACAAATAGCAGCCCAAGCCAAAGAACATGGTATGAGCGAAGAAGATGTTATCAATAAAATCATGCTCGAACCCATGCCCAAAAAGTCCTTCATTGATATTGATGAGCTGGCCAGCAGTGCCGCTTTTTTAATGGACAACAGCGCGCGTAACATTACTGGGCAGACCATCGTTATAGACGGCGGCTGGACGGCGCGTTAGTCATGCTAACCAACACTAGGTAAGCTCAAAAAGCCTGTAGAGATAGGTACCTCCTCAGGCTGAATTTATCACATATAATTTGATCAGCTTACATTATCAACGACTAAAGCCTTCACCTTAGTGAAATAATACCACCTCTCTAATGTGCAGACGTTTTAGCATTATTTGAATGAGTATTGAATTGAATAGTTGATTTATCGAATGTTCTTAATTTAACTCTTAGGTCAAAAATTGCGTAACCAGTCACAACAAGAAAACATAAGCTCGGCACTATGTAAGAAAATGAAGTACTAACACTATCTATGATTGCCGCTTGTGCCAAAGGCATGACAGCACCGCCTAAAATAGCCATAACCAACCCTGCTGCACCAAACTTGGCATCATCACCTAAGCCATGCAGCGCTATGGCATAAATAGTAGGGAACATTAACGATAGACATCCTGATATTCCGACTAAAGCCCAAACTCCCGACTCGTCGGGGCTAAGTATCATATATAAGCACAAAAAAGAGGCTAGCGATGCCATAATAGTCAATAGCTTCGCAGGCCTCACTCTGCCCATTAACCAGGTCATAAAAAAACGTGAAACTAAAAATAACAACATACTGTATTGCAGTATTTGACCCCCCCCCACCTCATCTGTGCTCTTCGCTTCCATTACATATTGAATCGTAAAGGTCCAAACACAAGTTTGTGCAGCTACGTTAAAAAATTGAGCGATCACGCCGAAACGGTAGTGCCTATTTCTAAATAGACGTCTCATAGTCCCTCGAAAATCAATGTTCTTCTGCTCAGGGGATCTCTCACAGCGAGTAGGTGTTTTTGTTAACGCCACCGCTAGCCAAATGAGCACTAAGACACATGCAAAACCCACATAAGGTGTCATTACAGCAGATAGTTCAGCACTCACGACTGACGTCAGCTCACTCGCACTCATAGCCATTCGCTCTTCAGGGGTAGCTTGATTAAGTTGAGGAAGAATCAATGTAGCGGCTAAAAAAACACCAAAACTGGTGCCAACAGGATTAAATGATTGAGCAAAGTTCAACCTCCGCGTCGCACTTTCTTCACATCCCATTCCCATGACGTAAGGGTTGGCGGATGTCTCTAAAATCGATAGTCCTCCAGCAAGCACAAATAGCGCGGTTAGGAAAAAACCGTATGTCATAGTTTGACTCGCTGGGTAAAATAAAAAAGCGCCAGCTGCAGCACAACCTAATCCTGTCAACACACCTGTTTTATACGAAAAGCGTTTGTTGATAAAAGCCGCTGGAATAGCCAAGCAAAAGTACGCTCCATAGTAACTGAATTGCACAAGCGCGGATTGAAGGGAGGTCATAGTAAATATTTTGCTAAATACTTTGACCAACGGGTCAGTCATATTCGCTGCCGTTCCCCACGCAGCAAAACACAAGGTCAAAAGGATAAAAGGAACGAGCATTTCTTTGGAAACCAAGGGAGCTTTATTTTTCATCTTCACACATAAATATTTAACGTTTAGTTAACACATTTAAACAACAATTTTTTATCATGTCAATAAATCAACTTTTATTATTAATGTATTTTTTACTAATTGACATATACATTCAGAAGAACTTGAATAAGCGGTATGATTGTTCAATAAAAATGAACACAGTAAGTAGGCCCGTGTTTTTGAACAAAATATAAGCTGTGCATTTGAAATAACTACATTAGGAGCCAAAAATTAAAACAGCTAATAATAAAAAAGAATTTAGTAAAGGACGCAGCCAGTCAGGCCTTAGATTGCATAATGAGCGTAAGATTTTATCTTACATACGCCATAAAGGGAGTGCTTCTAAGTCAGAAATAGCACAACAACTTGGCTTATCTGCTCAAGCGGTCACAGTTATTATTAAAAGTTTAGAAGCCGAAGAGTTAGTCGTACGCAAAGCCCCTAAACGCGGCAAGGTCGGCCAACCTATTGTTCCTTTTTCACTAAACCCTGACGGTGCATTTGGTATTGGACTGAAAGTCGGACGACGTAGTTTTGATCTAACGCTTGTCGATATGACAGGTAATGTAAAGGGTACGCTTCACGAAAACTGTGCTTACCCTACAGTCAGTCAATTACTGCTGTTTATAAAAAAAGGGGTCGAAGTATTGACCTTAAGTTTAGAGGCCGATCATGCTCATAGGATTACGGGTATAGGCGTAGCCATGCCGTATGAGATCTGGAGTTGGGCCGAAGAAGCCGGGGCACCAAAAGAAGTGCTAGACGAATGGAAGAGCTTTGATTTCTCACTAAAAATAGGCAGCATAATCAACCTCCCAATCTATGTATGCAACGACGACACGGCAGCCTGCTCCGCGGAGTTGAGCTTTGGCAACATCAATCACTTTAGCGATTTCTTGTACATTTTTGTTGGAACATTTATCGGGGGTGGCATAGTCATAAATGGTTCATTATTTACCGGGAAAACAGGTAATGCAGGAGCAATAGGTTCTTTACCTCAACCCAGTATTAATGAAAGTGGAAAGTTAGTTTCTAAACAGCTAATCATGCAATCTTCTCTGTTTATTCTAGAGAAAATGTTACGAGATGCTGACATTGACAGCAGTGTTCTTTGGCGCTCCACCGATTATTGGGGAAAGCTCGGCACACCACTAGAACATTGGATCGAGCAAGTGACTGATGGCTTAGCCTATGCTGCACTTTGCTCTTTGGCTGTGTTCGATTTCGAGGCTGTTATAATTGACGGTGCAATACCTGCCACAGTCAGAGAGAATATAGTGCAAATAACGAGAGAGAAAATCAAGCGCGCAGATACCCGTGGGCTTTCTTCGACCAAGGTAGTCAGTGGATCGATCGGCCCAAAAGCCCAATCTATAGGTAGTGCAAACCTGCCGCTTCTGGTCCATTTTTCCCATGATAGCCAGCATATTTTCAGTAAGTAATCCCACCTCATCTTGATTAATAGTTAAGGCTTCGTTCTTGCGCAGCCTTGATTTTTAAATTCTATTTTCCTGTTTTAACGCTGAATAAAGTCATTTTCATCAAATAATTAATAACATTAGTTGATTTATTAACTTATCTGCCCTACATTTATTTAACAGTTTTATTACAACCCAATACATTCAGTTAGAAATGAAGGGGCTAATGAAGCTTCGCAAGCACACTCAACGGACTTAAAAGAGACAAACACAATGAACAAGACATATAAATCAGCGATTATTTATGCATCAGTTGCCACAGCTTTATCTCAACCCGCAAATGCTCAAACCAATGAACAGCCCAAAGCAGAAAATGATAATCTAGGATTTGAGCAAATCATTGTTACCGGAAGCTCTCGCCCAAAAGAAAAAATCGAATCAACCAATGCCATGACTACATTTGATGAACAAAAATTGGAACGTCTAGCTCCCCACAGTGTTGGTGAGTTAGTCCGCAGTATTCCTGGTTTTCATGCAGAAGATACAGGTGGAGAAACAGGTAATAACGTCGCACCTAGAGGGTTTCCACTATCCACACAAACTGAATTTACTGCTTTAATGCGTGATGGCATGACCGTCTTCTACAATCAAGACGTATTGTTCAGTCAAAACGACCGCTTTACGCGCCTATCAAGTTTTGTAGGAAATGTTGAAGCCATTAGAGGCGGAGCTTCTTCAATATTTGTCGGCAGTGCCCCTGCTGGTTTTATTAACTTCATTTCCAGAGAAGGTGAAGATGACACTCAAGGTGACGTGTTCTTTGAAACAAATAGCAATAACAGACTTGGTGCCCAAGCATGGATAAGTGGTTCACTCGACGAGCAAACTGTTTACGCCATTGGAGGATGGTATAGACAGGATGATTCGGCACGTGACCCCGGTTATACAGCAAATCAAGGGGGCGAGCTAAACGCTAACATAAAGCATTTTTTTGCTGACGGTGACGGCTTCACTCGTTTCGAATTTAATAAACAAGACGACAAATCTTTCTTCTTTATTCCTCAACCTCTTACTGGGTCAACTTCGGATGCTCAAACGATTCCAGGAGGGATGGATATTAGAGATGGAACCACGGGTAACTCAGCGGGTGCGCGTATACTCAGATTAGCAAACACGCCCAGCGGTGATCTAGATTTAGACGTTGCCGATGGCAACTATGCGGATGTAACTTATATTGGTAATACCACCGAAGTTGAGCTCAATGACGAATGGACTTTCAGCAACCAAATTAGATACACAGATATGCTCACGACATTCACAGGGATCATCAATGTGGGAAACGCCGAACTGCTTTCCACAAAAGCGCAAGCTATATATGACGCTAACTCTGACGCCCTTGCAGGTGCTGTCAGTAATGGTGTACTGAACTATCAAATTCGTGATGCGGGTACAGGTTTTGAACTAGCAAATAATAGTAATTCTGACTCATTCAACACCAATGGCTTCGGTATTAACGCTGGCTTTTGGCATCGTCGTTTCGAGGGAGATAACCTACAAAATGAAAGTAAACTGAGTCATATATACGAAGACTTTTCGCAAGGGACGCTATATTCGACATTTGGTTTATTTGTTTCTAATGTTAATGGCCAAGTAACAGACTATCGAATTAATACCCTTCAATCTGTCGAGCCACTCCCACAGCGTCTTGATATCGCTTTTATCGACCAACAAGGAAATGATATCGCAAGTGGCACTTATCATGGGGTCCAAGCCGGTTCCCATGGGTTCGCCAATATCGTATACAGTGAAAAAACAGTCGCGCCCTATGCTGATTTCGAATACGAAATTGAAGACTTAACTCTGAATGCAGGTGCTCGTTATGAAATGTTAAAAGCTGACGGTGAAGCAGAGAATGGCGCCAACTATCAGATAAGTAGTTTTGCAAGCGATACCGATATCGTTAATGGCGATATTTTACTTCCTTTTGGAAATGGCACGTACCGCAATTTTGATATTGAATACAACGAGTTAGCATGGACTGTAGCAGCAAACTATAAAGTTAATGATGATTTTGCTGTGTTTACCCGTTACGCAGATGGCTTTCGAATGCCTGATGTCGATAAGTATATGGCGATCACCGATCTCACTAGTCAACAGGAAATTGACGCGTTTAATCGCTCAGAGCGACGTGAAACCAAACCCGCTTCAACGGTGATGGCCGAAATTGGCGTTAAATACAACGAAGGCGATATAGCCGCTTTTGTTACCGGATACTTCGCTTCTGCCGATGATTTGTTTTTTAATGTTCCTACAATCGAAAATGGGCAAGTAGTTCAACGTCAAGCCTTTAGAAACACAGAAACGATAGGCTTAGAAGCTGAATTCAATTTACAATTGACAGAAGGCTGGAGGATCGGGCTTTCTGGAACGTATCAATCACCTGAATTTGTCGATACGCCGGACGCAGAATTTATTGATCTAAATGGAAATACCGGGTCAGTTAATATAAATGGCAACCTTCCTGTTCGCGTACCTAAACATTTTGGACAACTAACGACTAGCTATGACTTTGAGGATTTCTCTTGGGGTATGGCGACTGTACACGCTAGTTATTCATGGAGTGGAAAACGGTACGCAGATGATGCAAATACAGCTGAGTTACCCATGTATGGTATGCTTAATATCGGCTTATCTCTGGAAAACGAGGATGGATATTACCTTCGCGCTGACGTTAAAAACCTTAATAATTCGGAAGGGTTATCAGAGGGCGATCCAAGAGCGGGGGAAACACTGGCCGGCCAAACGACTACATTTAATGCACGGGTAGTCTTACCTAGAACATTTTCTCTAACGGTAGGTAAACGTTTTTAACACTCTGAAAGCCTAAGTCAAACACTGTGTTTGCCTTAGGCGATTTCCCTTACTGTTGCAACAATATCTACTGCAAATCAAAGCGATCTAAGGTCATGACTTTAGTCCACGCGTTAACAAAATCATCCACAAATTGCTGGTGAGCATCATCAGACGCATACACCTCTGCGACCGCTCTTAGCTCTGAATTAGAACCAAATATCAAGTCCACTGAGGAGGCGGACCAACGTTGTTTGTTGCTTTTTCGATCTATTCCGAGATAGAGATCCTGTTGGTCTTTCGCCTTTTCCCAGCGCGTTGACATATCGAGTAAATTAACAAAAAAATCGTTATTTAAGGTTCCGGGATTATCTGTCAGTACGCCCCTATCACTACCATCGGCATTGGTATTCATCACTCTCAAACCTGCCACTAACACACTCATTTCGGGAACGGATAAATCTAGGGTATTCGCTTTGTCCACTAACATCTCAACCGGTGATAAGGTATTTCCCTGAGCGTAGTAGTTTCTAAACCCATCCGCTTTTGGCTCTAGTACCGCGAAAGATTCCACTTCTGTTTGAGCCTGGGTTGCATCGCTGCGCCCCGGGATAAAGGGCACTTCAACGTCGAAGTCATTTTTACTCGCGGCGTGTTCAATGGCCGCTGCGCCGCCAAGCACAATTAAATCCGCTAACGATACTTGTTTATTACCACTTTGCCCGTCATTGAAGTCTTTTTTCACCTTGTTAAGGAACGTTAAAACCGTGTTCAATTCGTCCGGATTGTTCACTTCCCAGTTTTTTTGTGGCGCGAGTTGAATACGAGCGCCGTTCACACCACCGCGCATATCTGTAGCTCTGAAACTGGCTGCAGCCGCCCATGCTGTTTTGACTAATTGAGCAGGCGTAACATCACCATCAAGTAATTTCGTCTTCAGGTGTTGGATGTCACGTTTATCAATTAGCGAATAGTCCACGCTAGGAATAGGGTCTTGCCATAAGAAGTCGTCCGTTGGCGACTCATCACCTACGTAACGCGCGCGAGGGCCCATATCTCGATGGGTTAATTTAAACCATGCTTTTGAAAACGCTAACTCAAATTCCTTCGGATTGGCATGAAAGCGTTCAGCGATTTTTCTGTACTGAGGATCCTCTTTCAGCGCTAAATCGGTCGTAAACATAATGGGCGCATGGCGCTTGGATTTGACATGTGCATCAGGCACCAAATTCGCACCCGCATTATCTTTAGGGATCCACTGAGTCGCTCCCGCGGGGCTTTTGGTTTTAACCCATTCAAATCCAAATAAATTATCTAAATATTGCATGGTCCATTGAGTTGGGCTGACAGACCAAGCCCCTTCCAAGCCGCTAGTAATGGTGTCTTCTGCATTGCCTTTTCCGCACTTGTTTTTCCAGCCTAAACCTTGCTCTTCAATCGTTGCTCCGGCTGGAGCAGGATCTAAGCACTCATCTGGTTTGTGCGCACCGTGGGCTTTCCCAAACGTGTGGCCCCCTGCGATGAGTGCCACCGTTTCTTCGTCATTCATGGCCATACGTGCAAACACATCACGAATATCGGCAGCCGCTGAAATAGGGTCGTGATTACCATTTGGCCCCTCAGGATTAACGTAAATTAGGCCCATTTGCACCGCTGCCAGAGGCTCTTCTAATTTTCGCTCATCAGAATAACGCTCATTCCCCCCTAACCATTCTTTTTCAGGCCCCCAGTAGACCAAATCTGGTTCGAAGTCGTCTTCTCGACCGCCGGCGAATCCATAAATAGTAAAGCCCATAGACTCCATCGCTACATTTCCGGTAAGCACCATCAAATCAGCCCAGGACAAACTGCGACCGTATTTTTGCTTAATTGGCCACAGTAAACGCCTTGCTTTATCAAGACTCACATTGTCCGGCCAGCTATTGAGTGGCTCGAACCGCTGTTGGCCACCTGCCCCGCCCCCGCGTCCATCTGACATGCGATAGGTACCAGTACTGTGCCACGCCATTCGCACAAAGAACGGTCCGTAATGGCCATAGTCTGCTGGCCACCAATCTTGGGATGAGGTTAACAGTGCTTTAATATCGCTTTTCACAGTCGCTAAATTTAACGTTTTAAATGCGTCTGCATAATTAAAGTCTCCGCCCAAGGGGTTCGATTTCGCATCATTCTGCCTAAGCGGCTGCAAGTTCAGTTGCTCTGGCCACCAAAATGTATTGGTCTTAGGCATACCATCGGCTAAGGCACTCTGGCTGATGCACAATGAGGCTATTGCCAAAGATACGGCGCTAATAAGGCGATTTGAGGTTTTTTTAGCAATGCAGTTTGAACGTTTGTTTACTCTAGGTAACATGCTGATGTCCTTTAGATTAGTCACTTTGCTTAATGACTATAGGAGTCAACGTAAATTTATTGCAGACGGAAAAACAGATTGTATCAATCGATAATGTTAATCAATTGTGAATTTAATGTGTATTGCACGACACAAAGTTAGTGGCCAAAGACAGTCTCAAAATCTCAGATTGCGTTACTCTTGAAGATACGCAATCATATCGACCATTCATATAAAAAGAGTTAAAAAATGTCAGCCGTTACCCTTACCTTCACCCTAGAAAAAGAAACTAAAAACAGCGTTCGTTATAAGGAAGTGCCAGAAGAAGGCAAAGCCCCGGTGTTAGGCTCAGTCTATGTACAAAAATGGTACGCAGGCTCATCGAAGAACATTACCATCACGGTAGAGAAAAAAGACTAATCCACCTATCAGGCGAGCGACAAACGCTAGCCCACTTTCAAACTTTGGATGTCTTCTATAAAGTGATCTAATGCTCGAGCTTCAATTTGCTTGATTTTCTTTTGTTGTGGCTCGCTCAACATGTGGTACATACTGGCAGCCCCAAAATCCCCAAAGATAATATTGCCCTCATCATCGAACAAGGTGTTGTGGGCATACAAATCGCCGTGGCATACCTGATTCAGGTGTAAATGCTCAAACACGTTTTGCATTTGGGTAATAATTTTTTCAATTTTGTCTAAAGGTAATATAAAACCATCAGGAAATGTGTCTCGCGTGCAACTATCAAGTGATGGCGGAAAACCTAAATTACGATAATGACGGGGGATCAGCGCCATTATCAGGGCTAAGCAATCTGGCTCTGTCACTTGAGCCAATGGCCTTACCAAGTTTTCATGTTCACCGACTTTAAGGCAAACCTGCAATTCATCTTTAGGGTACCCATCACTGGTCACCTGCCCTTTAAACACTTTTATCGCGACCTCTGCTGGGTACTCGTTTTGCGCCTCATGCCAGGTCGCCTTTGAAATAACACCTGATGCGCCTTGGCCTAAAACTTCGTGTAAAACAAAACTTGAAGACGCCAAATGAGGTACGGTTTCTATGTGTAAGTCTGCCGCTGAAAATGGATTACCGGCAAACGCAAACCAGGCGAGTTTAGGTAAATCTAGCAATTGTTCTGGGCAAGTTGTTAAATTATTTGCTGAAATGCGCAGCAACTCAAGATTATGTAACTTGCTCATGTTATTCGGTAAACAGCTTAATTTATTGCCAGCAAGCGCCAGTTTTTGCATGCTAGGCCGCTCACCTAGTGAGTCTGGCAGCGATTCTATTTGGTTATCCGTTAAAATTAACCAGCGCAGCTTGATGGGTAATGATTGCTCTGGCACCAGCCTTATTTTATTGGCTTTAAAACCGACCATTTCCAAGTTTTCGCATTGCCCCAACACTTCTGGCAAAATTTCAAATTGATTGTTGGAAGCAAAGATAATTTTAAGCTTGCTTAGCTGCGCCAGTTCAACAGGTAAGGTACGTAAAGCATTGCCTGACAGGTCCAGTACCTCAAGGCTATCGGATAAGGTCAAGATCTCCATGGGAAACTCAGTGAGATCTTCAGATAAGCTGAGTCGTGTTGTACCAACAAGCTCGCCACTTTTAAGTTGATTTAGGCTGTGCAAAATAGAAAATCCGATTTAGGTAAATAAGAAATGCGACGCGGTAAAGTCGTGGAACGCGCGCTAGCCTAATGAAAAAGGGCGAAAAAAGATAGTTCAGTGGCTTATTGAAAAGCATCAGCAGTAGTGGCTGACAATCTGTGTCACAGTCACCGATTAAGCTTATATTGGCAGCAAAGTCACAGTTGCTGCTTGACGCACTAACGCTTTAAACAGCGGAAAGTTGGAGCGCTTTAGCCTGCGAGGGATTTTCCGATGATTTAACTTGTTATGTAACATGTGTCACGAGCCTTTCATGATGTTTTGATTAAGCTCTTCAAATTCTTGCATTAATTTATCGCAGGCAGCCTTTTTAGCCTGACAAAGAGCTTTCATTTGAATATAAATACTTTGGTTTTTCTCAAGCACTGTACGCTTTACTGCTGCTGGATGCGCAGGGTGAGAATCTGGAGTAAACGACCATAAGACCGTATTAGAATTTTCTTGGTCTTCGATGATTGTCCACCCGCCTTGCACACTAGTTTTCGTCCCATCTTTATTTTTTAATGCATCCAAAGCTAGGGCGACTGTTTTAAAACCAATTGAGCTATTTTCATCAGCATATGACGGGGCGGAAAGTAATGCAGCCCAACAAATTACTATGATTCCAAATTTCACATTACTCTCCTTGTTACATAACGCTTATTATCGAGCATGTCGTATATGTAACTGCTCGGGTTAATTTTTATTGTCATCATAACAAGCATTTACCGTTTAATTTCATTAGATATTTTCACTCGTTACCCTGTTCTTACGGCAATAAGCGTAAGAACAAAAGGAAACCTGACAGGGTCGCCTCGACTTTTATGCTTCTTATTAAAAGCGATGTGAAAAATATTTTCCATAATGAAATGGATTACTTAGCAATTTCCTGAAAAACAAAGTGAGACCTAAAAAATTTATATAATATGAAGGGTTTACAGCAAGGCTGTACTAATAGTAAGCAGCGGTTTAATCTTTTTGGGCTAGGGCTTTGTGTACCCTTTATAACCTCGCGTGTTGATCAATCTGATACTAATCACACTGATCTGCCCTATTCAGACTGATATCATAGGACTTGTTTTTTCTCGATGACCATTATCAAGAGTTCAGCGGCCGCTTTTGCATCACACAAGGCTCTGTGATGATGATCCAATGACAAGCCGTACTCCTTAGTCAACTTACCCAATGCATATGACTTTGAGCCTGGGTAATATTTACGCATCTCGCGCACGGTGCACAGCTTAGGCATAGAGAAAGTGCGATCTAATCGCTCGTATTCTAATTTAAAGAAACCATAATCAAAATTCACGTTATGAGCGACAAAAATACCGTTGTGCATAAACGCTTCAAGTGTGTCCAGCACCTCACAAAAAAGCGGGGCATCTTCTACCATTTCATTACTGATACCCGTTAAACGCGTGATAAAATGCGGTACGCGTCGCTGGGGGTTAATCAAGCTACTCCAGCTGTCCACCACCTTGCCGTTAATCACTTTTACCGCACCAATCTCGGTAATACGATGACCTGGTTTGCATCCACCTGTGGTTTCTACGTCAATTACCACATAGGGTTGCTGGGGGTTGTAGCGCCACTCAACTTGGCATACACCCACATCAAAACCAGCACTTTGCAGCGCATCAATACTGACTAATTGATTAGCACGCAGTTGATCCCCAGGTGCTTTAACTTCTTCGAAGCGTAGTTGATTATCTTCGATGACCATCAAGTCAGGGTAGCCGTCTTTTAACCCTTGATAATTTTTGGCCATAGCCCGTAAATGGTTCACCACCCACTGCCCGTCAACATGCTGTAAAAACATACCGACTATTTCAAGCATATCGCTGTGCCAGTGAAAGATCCCGTTAGGCTGACCATAGTAGCGACTGGCAATTTGCGTGATATACCTCATAGCAAAACTAGTGTTGCTACCATTTTTATATTGTGTGAATAGTTTTAGTCGAGACTCCACCTGTTCACTAAGCTCTTCATACAAACAGTTTTCTTTAACTAAGCGAGGTCGGCGGTCAAATTCTGAACCTGTGGCACGCGTAGCTTCATTAAATAGTTCATGCCAAAACGTTAATCCGAATAAGGCCCGAAATAGACGGTTTTCTGTTCTATAGGCAAGTGTTGCCAAGCATTCATCCCCCGAGCTGCTCGAGTCTTGTGCCCTGTTGGGCTGCATATCTTCGTAGTAACGTTTTACACCCAGTTCAACCCTATCTTTGTATACTTCATCGATATACAGTTTTCGACTATGTTCACGTAAACGCTGTGTGCGCACACTTAGCTTCTTTTGGTTGAACTTACGCTGGTAAAAATCAAAAGCGAACAAGCTTAGTTCGTCGTCTTTTGGGGCATTTAAGATCGCTTCAAGTGCGAACTTGGCTTGCGCTTTATCACTTTTGTAGATTTCCCTGATCAAACGCTCTTGGGCTTTTTGATGGGATGACAACTGCCAAAATGCCAGAGCCTTTTCTTTGTCTATGGCCAATAATGCGCAGCCTAACTCGTACCAAAAGTGTGCCGCATATTCGGTTGCTATGCTCCCTATCGGGCGTTGTTTAAGCTCAGCGTTATCCGTTAGCTCAAGCAGCACTTGTCCGTCAAGCAGGGCCAAGGCTTGCTTTTGACAGGCAAAATAGAAAGCGCTTTGGGCTTCTTCAATACAGTCGAATCCCGGGCCTTGTTGTGGGGATTTTTGGCGAGTTTTGAGTACGCCCAAATCACGCATTGAGAATTTATCCAGTGCGCTATTAAGGTTGCCAAAAAATAAAAATAATAAATATTGCCACTCCTGAACAAAGGTTTTTATTTTGAAATCAGAGCATATATTGTGCTGAGCAATATGCTTGGGGTCAACATCACACACCAGCGCGAATAATTCAGATTTTGCCGCGCTTTTCTTAAAAACAATGCCACTGCCACTAAGCAGCTCTGCCAATTGCATTTTATTGAGCCCGCTCAATAAGGATGGAATATCCTTAAACGTAAGGCTGCGTAAAATCCCCAGTTCCTGCAAAATATCTAGCTGAGTTTGACACGCTTCAATCTCAGCGTAGTTGAACTTACTACAGGCAATCAGCGGTCCTTTTCGATTAACGACTCTGACAAACATACACTGAGTATTATGGGGCAGACGTTTGAACTTGCGGATAAAAGTCAGGTGCTCAGGCAGCAACAGTGACGCACAATGAGATTCTGTAAATCGAATAAACTCGAAGAAATGATCTAGGTAATATTTTTCAGGTAATACAAGGGAGCGCACCTTAGCGACTCCAGAGGCCTTATTAGTCATCAAGTGAAATGCTATCAATCAATAAACAAAACTCACCTTCTTGTCTATCGCTAATAAAAAAGCCAAGTTGTTGCACATCCAACCAATTAAGCTTAGGCGCATCGGGTACGCGCTTGCCACGCAAAGTTGCTTTAAATTCATTTAATTTAAAGCGGAAGGTCTGCCACACATTGGCTTGGGTAGTAAAGCCGGCGCTATAAGAAGGACAACCTTTTTGCACACCACTTTTGAGACGCAGTTGATAACGTTTGCCATCACCCATGACTCGGATCGTTAACTCACTTTCCAGTGCGACATTCGAAACAAACACACGCCTGTTAACCGATGCAAACCCGCCGTTGTTATCAAGAGAAACATGACCACTAAATACCGCCAACTTATCCAGGTGCGTTAACTGCGATTTAGACACACCACCCATCACGCCATCGTTCAGCGATTGCCAGCTGTCGTTTTCGTTAATTTTAAAGAGATTCATCGAGGCTGTGTCCATTTTCTGCTACCCACACTTTTATACAGTGGTTCATACAGTATTTTAACCAGCTTTTACAACTTGGTGCAACAAGGGAATTACAAATATCTGCATTCATCCGTTTTTTTGCCAATACGTTGAGCATGATCCCAAAGTTCAATCACCGCCAACACATCAGGCTATGTTTACACATGCGATATGCTAAGAAACAGCGCATTTGCAATTGTGCGCCTTGACCATAGTAAAGGCGCCCACTTTCCCGCGATTCAATCCGTTAGGGATCCCCCATAGCGTTGCATAGCCTAAACAGAGCGTTTATCCTTCTTCTTAACCGCCTTTTCGGACTGAAAATCAACCATGAAAATCAAAGTTGTATGTTTATTATTTAGTATGTCTTGCGGTGTCGTTTTTGCCGCTCAAGATAATGCAACAGCAATCCCGAGCCAAACCCAAGTCATCGACCGATTTGCCCAGCTCGCGCTTGAATGTGTACACAAAGAGTACCCAAATATCATCAAACACATGATGACAAGTAATGAAGATGTTAAAAACCCTAAGCGGCTATACCCTGCTTTTTACGGATGCTTTGACTGGCATTCTTCGGTGCATGGGCATTGGTTACTGACCCGTATTGCCAGTCAATACCCCGACTCTGCCCACTATCAAGAAATTATGGCAAGCCTCAGTCAAAGTTTCACCGAAGAAAACATGCAGGGCGAGTTGGCTTATTTTAATCGTGAAGATACCGGCACCAGCTTCGAGCGACCTTACGGCCTTGCATGGTTTTTACAACTCACCACTGAGCTGCGCGAATGGGATAACCCGCAAGCTAAGCTATGGCTAAAGAGATTAACGCCATTGGAGAATAAAATTGTCGCTAACGTGAGTGATTGGTTACCAAAGCTGTCGTTTCCCATTCGTGTGGGTGAGCATAGTCAAACCGCTTTTGCCTTTGGCCTGATGCTAGACTGGAGCAACAAAACTAATAACCTAGCTTTTCATCAGTTACTTATCAATACCACGACCCGTTTGTACGCTAGTGATGTGAATTGTCCATTAGCTTATGAACCGTCAGGGCAAGATTTTTTGTCTCCGTGTATTGCTGAAGCAGACCTAATGCGCCGTGTGTTACCCAAAAGTGAATACGCAAAATGGTTGGCTGAATTTTTGCCGTCTATCCCTAAAAATGGTGACGGCAGTTGGCTGACCGTGGCAACAGTGGTGGATAAAAGCGATGGTAAGTTAGCGCATTTGGATGGTTTAAATTTAAGCCGAGCGTGGATGCTCGAAGGTATCGCATCTGCCTTACCGGATGACGATAAAAGACTGGAAGTCATCCAAAGTGCAGCTCGAAAACATCACCAAGCTGGCATTAATTCAGTCATACATGATATGCACTATATGGGCAGTCATTGGTTAGGCAGTTTTGCCACTTACTTAACCACTCAGCGCGGTTTGCATCAAGAGTAAAAACCACCTTGTTAATAGAATTTCTATTGGGAACTTTGATGAGCAAAATGACAAAGGTTCCCAATATTCGCCATATGGCTGCTCAACCACCGGCGAAGCAGCAAAAGTAGCCGTTACCGCTGCAGGGCTTGGCAACCGCTTTCCCATTCAATGCAATAACGGCGATCTCATTTCCCTAAATAGCTGATTCTCGTCGTTCTTAATCTTCAACCTTGACCCATTGTTGATTGTGTTTTTCCACTTCAAAGCGGGCCCAATTATGGAATTCTTTTCGCAGGCACATATGCGTTTCATACCCACCATCACCCGCTAATACCTTGTAAATCACTTTGTCTTTACTGCTGTGAGTATTAACAGGTGCGGCATCCACTACTTGGCGAATACTCCAAAGTCTGCCTAACTTGCCGTTACTGTATATGCGTCCGGCAATTATCTGAGCTGGATGCGTGATATTTTTCTCTGCATGTTTTTTTGCTAACTCAAGCAAATCCGTTAGGCCATCTGGGGTGATATCCACATAAGAGTCAAGCTCCTGCATCGCGGCAGCAAAATCTTCTTGGGTCAGATCATATTGTCTATCGCTAGATTGCGGGCTCACGGGCTTTTTGAGTTTATGGGCTAAGTGTACTGGGTAACGACGCCAGCCAAAAAACCAGTTAAAACATAATGTTACCGTCATGATAACCAAAATATTGAGTGCTAAAGGCATCCATAAAAATTCATAGCCCAGCGCATCAATATCTGCGCCGCCAATAACGATAGTTAGCGCCGTTGCTCCCCCTGGAGGATGAATACAACGTAGGTAATACATGGCACCAATAGCGATACCCACGGCAAATGCTGCCACCCAAGGCCCATGGCCAAGTAATTTAACGCATGTTATGCCCAGCACCGCCGAAATAAGGTGTCCGCCGATCACCGCCCAAGGTTGAGAGAGCGCGCCGTGTGGCACTGCAAAGAGTAAGACTGCACTGGCCCCCATAGAAGCGATAATCAATACACTGCTGTTGACACTCAATATTTGAGACTGCACTACCATATGCATGACCCACATAATGCCCGCTATCCCCAGTGCTCCGCCTACTGCCGAAATCACTTTTTCACTATGGCTTGTGGTATTAACCGAAAATCCGAAAAGCAGTTTTAGTTCATTGATGGTGGCTTGTAACTTCATTAAATAGCGTGACATTGGGAAATCAGGCGAGGATCCTATGGGAAAACAAGCAAGAGGTACAAGTAAAACGCTATATTTCATCCATGTAAGCTAGTTATTTTTCATCTAATTTATAATCTCCAGCTAGACTGGCAAATTGGCAATACACTGCCCCTACGTGGCAACGCGATTCCCATACCTAGGTGATGTATGCCTGCCTTAACAGATAACATTATCAGCACAACCGTTTCAACAGTCAGCGTTTTAATCTAGTTCAACAACCATTAGTCACGCGCTTATTTATCCTCGGAGGTTTCCAGCCCGAGTGTTTTTTTCACTTCCTCGAACAAACCTTCTGATTCACCTCGGGAAGCAATCGACAAACCGCGATCAGATAAATAAAAGCTATCTAGTGAAAACAGATAGTCACGACTTTGGGTCAAATACGTCACCACATCGTCTTCATGCACATCCGCAGACTGAAGCTCTTTAGCATATTCTTGAGACTGGCCTAGTTCGTAGAATTCGGATAACGCATTTAGATCATTAAGCTTTGATTGTAACTTTGGGTTTTTATCTAAATACTGCTGTAACTGTGCTAGCCCTTTATGGTCGGGGTTTTGATCGCTACTGACTTGCCATTGACCATCCTGTTGACTTAACTGCACATCGAAGGTTAAACCTAAATCCTTTGCGGCTTGCGTTAAATCTTCTGTCACTGGGCGCAAATTAAAGCTCAACATATTGTCTAATGTTAGAAGATTTAGGCCATTCTCACCAGACTTTAAGCGCGCCAACGCATCATCTATATTTCCCGATGCTAAATTGCTTTGCACACCGGTAATTTCTGCGTAGATGTTGTTTTTTTGATTGCTTACCGCACTTTGCAGTGCGTTATCTGACTGAGTGGAATTAGAAATATAATCAAACAAAGTTAAAGCTGATTGCTGTATCTGCATCGGATGCGTCCTTCGTTTTCTCACAAGGTTATTGTGAAATCGGCTCACTCGGTAGGTAAAGTCAGCACGAAAAGTAATAAATATAGCTTTGAAACAGCAAACCTTAGGCCAATACTTATTTCAGTCAGAAAATAAAAACCGGAGTCAACTCAAGACACTACATGCATAAAATTTACACTTGCTCGGCTGCTCAGCCTATTCGCAACCTGCAACCATCATGATAAAGTGAGCGACAAATTCTCGTCTATCTTCATTTTACAAAAAGGAATTCACATGGACTTTTTTGTCGGCTCTTACGCCACTTCCCCCGCATGGGAAACTTGGGATCCTGAAGCAGAGCAAGCTTACTTTGCAAAATTGAAAACCTTTACCCATCTGCAAGGGCTCGAACATCCCTTTACCGGCACTTTACATCCACATGATGATGACTGGTTTATGGCGAATGTCAGTGCTAAATGGCAGTTTGTTTTTACCTGCGTGCCTGGCACCATGGGTGCACTTGGTAAAAACCCTCACTTTGGTATCGCTTCAGATGATGAAGCCGGACGCCAAGAAGCGCTTGTTTTTATGCAAAAAGCCTGCGATGCCATAGGCAAGCTTAACCGTGGCCTTGGGCGCAAAGCGGTAAAAGCCATAGAAGTACAGACCGCCCCGGATAGAAGCAAAGCAAGCGGTTCAGCGAGATCCCTGAAAGCTTCCCTAGAAACCATGCTAAGTTGGGACTGGCACGGTGCAGATATTGTCATTGAACACTGCGATGCACTGGTGCCTGAGCATGACCACGCTAAAGGCTTTTTATCGCTGGATGATGAAATTACTGTGTTAAAGGAACTTAACGCCTCCAAGGATGCAAACTTAGGTATCTTAATTAATTGGGGGCGTTCAGCCATTGAAACCCTCAGCACTGACGGCGTATTAACGCACATCGAGCAAGTTAAACAGCAAGGTTTATTCAAAGGCTTGATGTTCTCGGGCGTAACCGATCAATCGTCACCTTACGGTATATGGAAAGACACTCATATGCCTGCAGCGAAAAGCCCGAATGTTGCTTTCGGCGCTGAGCATTCATTGTTAACTGAACAAGAGATACACCGCTCATTGGCAGCTTGTGGTCACGCATTAACCCAGGACTCAATTGTTGGCATCAAACTAGGCATTCGCCCTAAAGATGCACCACTTGAACCTAGAGTGGGCTACAACCAGTCGGCGCTAGCTATGATCGAACGCTTTTTTAATTAGCTGTCGCCCTGCGGCTGATATAACAGGTCGCAGCAAAGTAGCGCTATTAGCAGCGTATGTCTCTGCTTCTTAGGTTGATTGATACTTTCCTAATAGGTCTCGGCTGTCTAAATTAGAATACGAAACAAGGTTTACTTAAATTTAAACGCTATCGAAAAAGGTGATTCATGGAAGAAATAGAAATAACCTGGCTGCGGGCAAGTCGAATATGGTGGAGTTGGGCGTGGCGCACCATGCTTTGGACTATATTCACAGCAATATTATTTGGCATCATAATTGGTTTTGTCATTGCCATAATGGGCATTCCAATCGAACCCTTTACGCCATATATTCAAACTTTCGGGGCATCTATAGGCATATTTTTTGGGATTTTAGCGTTTAAAATTATCCTGGCCAAACGTTTTAACGGTTTTCGCATAGTATTACTGAGGACCATTGATCCAAAAGCGCTTAAGATCGATGCATAACTAAATTTAATGACATGATTATTCGCTGACCACTGTTGGCCAGCGATACGTGGGTCTGCTGTTATTTTGCAGCAACATGTACTTTGATTACCAGCTCAGATCGTCAGGGATTTCGTAGTCGGCATACCAGTCTTCATCTTCACTGTTTTTGGCTTTTTCTTCTGGCAGGATATCTGCACGATACAATACGTAACTTTCGTCACGCTCGGCAATTTTGTCGGCTACCGGCATAGGTATAAGCTCGTACGCGTCGTTGAGTTTAACAATAGCTAATTGACCTTGCGTGATCTGGCTATGTATTTTTTTATCCACGTAAATGCGCTTTATCACATTGTTATCGCTGAAGTTACACGCAATATCACCGATTTTACGTGATTGTTTGTTCACATTAATCATTTGCACAATTTGCGCTTGAACCGCTTTTTTCTCAGCCTCTGCTTTCGCCTTTTGATTTAGCTCTCTGTCACGGGCTTTTTTCTGTTCTACTGACTTTTCTGCTGCAACTTTGCTTTCGTTCGTTTCTTGAACCTTATGATTTTGCTTCGCTTTCGCCTGTTTGTGTTTTTGCTGACGTACTTGCTTCGCTTTTTTCTTATCAGCGAGGCCTGCTTGTAAAAGTTGTTCTTGCAGTGACAATGCCATTCTCGAGCCTATTCAATTGAATGCATAAAGCCGGTAAGGATAAATTACCGGCTTTTAACTATAAAGATTTGTGGGTAGTGAAATAAAACGCTACTTTGCTTTTTTGCGTTTATCTTCGACTGTCCATTTGTTATCGCTATACCAAGCAGACCAACCCGTGGCTTTGTTCTCTTCGTTTTCACTCATAACATACTGCTGCTTAGTTTTACGACTGTATCGAACCAGGGTGTCATTACCATCTGGATCTTTAGCAGGTGCATCAGCTAAGTAATAAAACTTAGGGGACAAACGATCTCTAAAGCGCGCTAACTCAGCCACATGCGGGGCTCTGGTTTCACGAGATTTAGGGAAGTTATGCGCCGCTAAAAATATACCGGACGCACCATCACGTAGTACAAAATGCGCGTCAGATTTAACGCACTCCAGCTCAGGCAAATCAACGGGATCTTCCTTAGGAGGTGCAGCCTCACCACTTCTTAATAATTTACGGGTGTTCTTACATTCTTCATTTGTACAACCGAAATACTTACCAAAGCGCCCTGTTTTCAGTTCCATGTTTGAAGCGCATTTATCACACTCAATAATGGGTCCATCATAACCTTTGATCTTAAAGGTACCGACTTCGACTTCAATGCCAGGGCAAGTAGGTGTGTTACCACAAACGTGCAACTTGCGGGTTTCATCTACTAGGTAGCTATCCATGGCTGTTGCACAGATGGGACAACGACGCTTGGCTCTGAGTATTTCAGTTTCCAGCTCTTCTTCGTCCTCCACCTTGATGACTTCATCCCCAAAGGTCAGATTCATCGTACCCGTACAACGTTCCTTTGGCGGTAAGTTGTAACCTGAACATCCCAAGAAAACCCCAGTACTGGCAGTACGAACATTCATCGGACGGCCACATTTTTTACATTCGATATCGGTTGGTACTGCTTGGTTTAAGCGCATACCACCTTCTTCGGGATCTTTCTCAGCCTGAATAAGTTTTTTCTCGAAATCACCGTAAAAATCGTTCAGTACGTCTTTCCAAGACACTTTACCGTTGGCAATCTCATCGAGCTCTTGTTCCATTTTGGCTGTAAAGTCGAAACTTAATAGATCGTCAAAGTTCTCTAGCAATCTATCGTTTACAATTTCACCCATTTTTTCCGCGTAGAAACGCTTACTTTCAAGGCGCACATAACCACGATCTTGAATGGTAGAGATGATGCTAGCGTAGGTAGATGGACGACCAATACCTCGTTTTTCTAGCTCTTTAACCAAAGAGGCTTCGTTAAAACGTGCCACAGGTTTAGTGAAATGCTGTTTGGGATCAAGTTGCTTCAACACCAGGCTCTCGCCTTCTTTTACATCAGGCAACAAGAAATCTTCTTCGCCTTTTTTGCGCTGAGGATTTTGTACCTTAGTCCAACCATCAAACTTCAACACCCGACCTTTTGCCGTTAATTCGTAATCCGCTGCAGCAACACGAATTGTACTCGCGTCGTATTTCGCCGGCGTCATCTGACACGCAACGAACTGACGCCAAATCAACTCATACAAGCGCTGAGCGTCACGTTCCATTTCAGACATAGACTCAGATTTTAGTAACACATTTGACGGCCGTATCGCTTCGTGAGCCTCTTGTGCACCTTCTTTGCTACCATATTTAAGCGCATTTTCAGGTAAATAATTGGCGCCAAAATTGTCACCGATATAATCGCGACAGGCATCAACCGCTTCTTTGCTTAAATTAGTTGAATCGGTACGCATATAGGTGATGTGACCCGCTTCGTACAAGCGTTGGGCCATCATCATGGTTTTCTTAACCCCAAAACCTAACCGCGTGCTCGCCGCTTGCTGTAGCGTCGAGGTAATAAAGGGAGCAGACGGACGGCTTTGTGTCGGCTTAGAGTCACGGCTCACCACCTTATAATCTGCACCATCTAAATGGGCTAATGCAGCGTCGGTTTGCGCCTTATTAACCGGTTTAAATGCCTTGTCGTTGAATTTAGCAACCTGCATGCGCAGATCACTTTCTTTTGCGGTAACAAGGTCTGCGTGCACATCCCAAAACTCTTCAGGAACGAATGCTTTGATTTCACGTTCACGCTCAACCACTAGGCGCACTGCGACGGACTGAACACGACCAGCAGATAACCCTCGGGCTACTTTTTTCCATAACAATGGCGAGACCATGAAACCAACAATTCGGTCCAAAAAGCGTCGTGCTTGCTGGGCATTCACTCGCTCAATATTGACTTTACCAGGTTCAGAGAAGGCTTCTTGAATCGCGTTTTTGGTGATTTCGTTAAACACCACACGCTGATAATCCTTGCTCGGATCATCAATTAATTCTTGTAGGTGCCATGCAATGGCTTCCCCTTCTCTATCCAAATCCGTTGCGAGATAAATGGTATCGGCGTTTTTGGCTAATTTTTTCAGCTCATTAACGACTTTTTCTTTACCATTTAACACTTCGTAATGGGCTGCCCAATCGTCTTTTGGATCGACGCCCATACGGTCAACTAATTTCCGATATTCATGCTCACGTAAATACGCATCACGTTTCTTTTCCGATAATAATTTCAGCTCTTTTGCCGGTTTTTTAGGCGGAACTTTGCCTAACGCTTTGGTTGGAAGGTCTCGAACGTGGCCTACACTAGATTTAACAATAAAATCTTTGCCGAGATATTTATTAATTGTTTTCGCCTTTGCCGGTGATTCGACAATGACCAGAGACTTTGCCATATAATTAGTCTTAACCTTTGAATTTAATAGGGTTTTTAGGTGAACCTCTATAGAAGGATGCGTTCACCTCTTTAAAATGCTTTTTAACATATATCGACAAAGTGAATAGAAAACAAGTTCTTCTTCATACTTATCCGATAATCGTTGCATGCGTGTACGGATCTCTGCTCAGATTTTAACCGCCTCGATTGGCAGCGACCATAAAACCAGTATAATGCTGACCATGACACACCTTAATGAAGATGGAATTGTCATTTTCAAGGTCAATTTTTTCGCTGTCGTTTAGCGAATACGGATGCGCACATGAGGATAAGATGAAGCAGTTTGAAGTGAATTTTGACGGACTCGTTGGACCAACCCACAATTATGCCGGTTTATCATACGGTAACGTTGCCTCGTTAAATAACGCGAGTGCCGTGAGCAGCCCTAAGCAGGCTGCTAAGCAGGGTTTAAAGAAAATGAAAGCCCTTGCTGACCTTGGTATGATTCAAGGCGTGCTGGCCCCTCAGGCGCGCCCTGACGTAGATGCTTTAAGACGTTTGGGTTTCTCTGGCTCAGATGCTGACGTGTTACAGCAAGCTGCAAAGCAAGCGCCTGCGATATTTCAAGCCTGCTGCTCCGCATCCAGTATGTGGACCGCCAATGCTGCAACTGTATCTCCAAGCGCTGACACAGCTGATGGTAAGGTTCACTTCACTCCAGCAAATTTGACCAATAAATATCACCGCTCTCTGGAGCCTCAGGTGACTGGAAATATTCTCAAGGCGACGTTTGCTAATTCACAATACTTTAGTCACCACACGCACTTACCGGACAACGAGCATTTTGGCGATGAAGGAGCGGCGAACCATACTCGCTTATGCCATGAATACGGTGAGAGAGGTGTCGAGTTATTTGTTTATGGCCGTTATGCATTTGATAAAAGTAAACCAGCGCCGGTTAAGTACCCTGCTCGGCAAACGTTTGAAGCCAGTCAAGCCATTGCACGCTTACACGGTTTGAGCGACGACAACGTGGTCTATATTCAGCAAAACCCCGACTTGATAGACCAAGGTGTTTTCCACAACGACGTGATCTCAGTCGGGAATCAAAATGTGCTTTTTTATCATGAACAAGCCTTTTTAGACACAGACAAAGCACTGGCCGAAATTAAACAAAAATACGGTTCAGGTGAACTGCATTTCATCAAAGTCACTAGTGAGCAAGTGAGTGTTCAAGACGCAATTAAAAGTTATTTATTTAACACCCAAGTGATTACCCTAGCAAACGGTGAAATGGCGATTATTGCGCCCACCGATTGTGAAGAAAACCCCGCGGTTTCAGCATACCTTGATGAGCTTGTTACGCTCAATACCCCCATTAAACACATTCGATATTATGATGTGAAACAAAGCATGCGAAATGGTGGTGGACCTGCGTGCCTGAGGTTACGCGTAGCCATGAATCAAACGGAGTTAGCCGCCGTCAATCAAAGTACAATGATGAATGACGTACAATTTGAACGTCTCAACAATTGGGTCGATAAGCACTATCGCGATCGCTTGTCCGTTGACGATTTACGTGATGTAGCTTTGCTAAATGAGTCACGCACTGCCCTTGATGAGCTAACGCAATTATTAAAACTAGGCTCGGTTTACCCATTCCAAAAAGGGTGATTTTTGCTCATTAATCCTGGGGTGTTTTCCGTAACTATTATCGTTAAAACGTAGGTAATAAAATCACCTAAAAAAAGCCCGACATCATGTATTTGATATCGGGCTTTTTTGTTGTTTTCTCTGGATATTTTAACGCATTTTAAAACGTCCTAATATCGAGATTCAGCGCTACAAGATATCGTTGCAATTGAATGACTCACCATAAGGGTTAGCAGGCGGGGCTGATGCTTGGTCAGTTAAATCGCCCGCTGCTACGCCCAAACTATAATCATGTTGTTCAGATGATTCACTGCCCTGGGACTCGCCATTGGCGGTAATAGAGACGGTCGTCCATGCGCCAAAGTTTCTAGGATAACTTAATGTAAAAACCACTTGGCCGTTGTCATCCGTTATGCCTTGGGATTGAACTGCCACCACATTGCCCGGCGTTAATTGCTCATCCCCGTTAGAGTCTTCACCTTCATCAAGAATACCATTGCCATTAACGTCTTCATTGTCACAAATGGCCGTTACATTTTTATTCCACACGTTGGTAGTGGTGCTGAATGTCCAGAACCCTTTTTGGTATGTGCCACCCACGTTAAATGCCTTTGGCGGGGCTGAAAACGTAATGTTGGCATTTTCAACTGGATTGGAATCAGGATCCGTCACAAAAGCAGAAAACTCTTTGGTGTATGAAGACTCGGTAGGTGACTGAATGAGGTTACCGGTACCAAATACAATATCGAAAGGCTTGTCCCCCACCGTCAGCAAGGTGAATGCAGACACACTCTGGGTATCATCCACTGTGCCATATACTTTAACGCCTTCGAACGAACTTAACGCATTCGAGGTATAAACGGTTTTGGCAATACCACTTCGATCAGTGGTGGCTTGATTAGGGGATATTTGTCCGCCGCTTACATCATCCAATAAAAAGTTAATGGTTTTGCCTTTGACTAAATTACCACGAGCGTCGCGTACAACCGCACTTATGGTACTGATTTCGCCCGTTGGGCCTATTGAATCTGGTGTAGCATCCACAATAATATTGTCAGCGACGGTTGCCACAAATTCAATTTGGGCGCGTGCAGTCACTTGATTGCCATCACTGTCTGTACCGGTAGCAGAAACGGTGGCAAAACCTGCATTATCAGATGAAATCGCAAAACTCACTAAGCCGTCACTATCCGTTGTTTTGGTGCTTGTGGCTATGGTACCTCTAGATGTGGTTAAAGTTACCTGGGCACCAGATACAGCGGCATTATTCGATAACCATGTTAAGCCCAGCGACTGTGATTGGTTTAACGCAATGTCGTCATTAGGCACACCCGTAAAGCTAAAGTTATCCGGTTGCACAGTAACACTGAATTCACCTTGGTCGTTTAAGGCACTGGCGCTAATAGTGTCAATACCAGCGATGTTGCCAGTATACGTAACCGTAACTTGACCATTGCTAGCAGTCGTTGGCGTGGTTGTGCTTAACAAACCATTCGACGCGGATAAATTAATCTGTTGATTGGCCACGCCATTGCCATCAGAGTCAAGCAAGCTCAAGGTTAAATCAACGGGATCGTTTAATATGACAGAACTTGGGCCATCAATATTTACTGTGGTCCCCACAACCGAAATCAATAATGTTTGACTTAGCACACCCGTAGTTGCGGTTACTTGAATTTTGCGGTTTTGACGGTTGTTCTGGGTGGTAAGCGTTGCTGTCGCTTGACCATCGGCGCCAGTTGTACCTTGCGTAATCATAAGCGCGGCATCAGCATCTGCTGAAAACACCACATCAACACCTTCCATCAGTACGTTCTGTGCGTTTTTAACCAGTGCAATCAGTTCAATACTATCGGTACCACTAGAGGGTAACTGCACTGCTCCAGCAAACAGATCGAGCGCGCTAGGCTGAACATTAACTTGTGTGGTTCCCTCTGAGGTGAAAGTAGTACTGGCGGTTTCACCGCTACTGAGCGTAGCAATGACTTCACCCGAACCGGAGTTTTCGCCTACCAGCAAGGTTATTATTGCTTCACCTGTAGTACCCGTGGTGGCGGTACCTGAGTCATTACTGAATTCTGCCAAATTTTCAGAGCTGAAGGTAAACGTGACCAGCTTGTCAGTAGCAATGGCGCCTGTGCTGTCAGTTACACGAGCCGTTAAGGTTAAAGGGGTTGAAGCACTTAATTGCGAGGCTGTTTGTCCGTTTACATCAACTAGGCTCAAGGTAACGACATAGGTTGTCGTACCACCGCTATTATCGCCGCCGGTGGATGACCCCTCTCGGGAAATAGAATCTGAACCGCCGCCTCCACAAGCAAATAATGTAAACAATAAAAAGCTGCTTAAAAGCAATCTTGTGCGTTGATACATACAAATAGTCCTTTGTTTTTAGTAGTTAATGAATGCTGTGTGTCACATATCTGAACATTTTAGTAGTTCAGCTTGTCGAGCAAACTTGCTAACCTATGGGCAATAATAATAAATTCAGGAAAATCATGAGCCAATCCCTTCCCTCCAACCCCGAAAAATTCAGCTTAACTGCCAGAATATTTTTCGCCATGCTGGCCGGCATCGTAATCGGTAGCCTTCTCCAGCAACTGTTTGATGATAGCGGAGATTTTTCGTTTAGTGTATTCGGGTTAGAGGTTTCTACGTATGGGCTTTTAGTCGATGGTATATTTAACGTAGTTGGGCAAATTTTTATCGCCAGTTTAAAAATGTTGGTGGTGCCTCTGGTCTTTGTTTCTTTGGTCTGTGGCACAGCTAGTCTGTCAGATCCAAGCAAACTGGGGCGCTTAGGCGGTAAGTCAATTTTGCTTTATATAGGGACAACCGCCATTGCTATCAGTTTAGCCGTGGGCTTTGCGTTATTGGTCTCTCCCGGTGAGTCGATTAATATGACAACCGATGCCGCTTATCAGGCGAAAGAAGCGCCAAGTCTGGGACAGGTTATTATCAATATGATGCCGTCAAATCCAGTCAGTGCTATGGCCGAAGGCAATATGCTGCAGATTATTGTCTTTTCTGTATTATTTGGCGTGGCCATGTCTATGGCTGGAGCAGCTGGCCAGCGTTTAACGGCAGTATTCGAAGACCTAAGTGAAGTCGTTATGAAGCTCGTGACGATTTTGATGAACTTAGCACCTTATGGTGTTTTTGCGCTAATGGCGAAGCTGTTCGCCACTATCGGTTTTGACACCATAGCCGGATTACTTAAGTACTTTTTGCTCGTCATGTTCGTCTTGGGTGTACACGCTTTTGTTTCCTACCCCATCATACTGAAATTATTCAGCGGGCTTAATCCCATTATTTTGCTCAGAAAAATGCGCGATGCTGCTATCTTTGCTTTTAGTACATCAAGTAGCGGTGCCACATTACCTGTCACTCTGGAAACTGCGACCAATAAACTTGGGGTGAAATCCTCGGTCGCTTCATTCACCATTCCCCTAGGCGCCACCATAAATATGGATGGCACCGCTATCATGCAAGGTGTCGCTACCGTGTTTATCGCCCAGGTATACGGTATAGATTTATCTCTGGGTGATTATATGATGGTGATCGTTACCGCAACACTGGCTTCTGTCGGCACAGCAGGCGTGCCTGGGGTTGGTTTGATTATGCTAGCCATGGTGCTGCAACAAGTTAACTTACCGGTAGAAGGTATTGCACTAATCATAGGGGTTGACCGCTTACTTGATATGACGCGCACAGCCGTTAACGTTACAGGAGATTGCATGGTGGCCTGTATCGTAGCGAAAAGCGAAGGTGAGTTTGATGTGGATAAATACAATGACCCTGACGCCGGTGTAAAAGAAGAGACGCTACATTCCCCTTCTAAAAGCTAATTAATTTTTCGCCCTAAAAAAAAGGCAGTGCGTACTCGCACTGCCTTTTTTGTATCCGCCGATTAACGCGCATCCGTTAGCAGGTCAGCGCACGACGTATCAACCCTAGCAACCACTGTACTATTTACGCGCCAAAGTCTACTGGCGTAACACAAGCATTTAAGTCAACATCCACTTGGCGCCCATCATTCATTCGCCCTAACCTATGCCCGTCTAGGGCGTTAATGACCTAACACACTCGCGGGGTTAACCTTTGCTGCTTTTTTGGCGGGATACAAAGTCGCTAGTATAGTGAGGGACAAAGCGATGATACCGGTGACATAGACTTCATGCCATTTAAGCTGGGACGGTAAGAAATCAATAAAATAAATATCCCCTGATAAAAATTGGATCCCGGTTAACTGTTCAACTCCCTGGGCAACAGTGGACAAATTCAACGCCATTAACACACCACACGCAAGCCCGATCAACGTACCTATTAGGCCATTAATGAAACCTTGCAGCATGAATATTAAAACGATCCGCCCTTCTGTTGTTCCCATCGTTTTTAACATGGCAATCTCGGATTGTTTTTCGTTGACCGCCATGACGAGGGTCGAAACAATATTGAAGCAGGCGACCCCGATCACCAATATCAAGGTGATATACACCACTACTCGCACCAGTTGAATATCTTGATATAAATGACCTTGTGTACGCGTCCAGTCTGACATATACACTTCTTGGCTGAATCCATAGCCCATTTCACGGGTAATAATAGGTGCTATAAAGGGATCGTGATAACGAAACCTCAGCCCCTGTACGCCATGGGTAATCCCCAAGGTTTCGGATGCTAACTTGAGATGCATATAGCCAATATGATTATCCAGTTCCCCGCCGATATTGACCACGCCGAGTACATTTAACCACAGCGTTTTTGGGGCGCGAATCGACAAGTCATCACTTAATTGAGGAAGTAATAATTTCACTTTATCACCCACTTTGATGTCGAGTTTTTTCATGGCCCCTGCGCCTAACATTACCCCTTTAGGATCGACACTAAAAGCTTGCCATTGCCCGGTCGGCACACTGTTGAGCATACCGTCATTCTGTGCATACTGAGTATCAATACCAACCAACTCGATGGCCTTCATGATTTTGCCTTTTTGCAACATGCCAGTCGCCTTGGTGTAAGGCTGGATCGACTCGATACGCGGGTCGGTTTCAAATGACGCTATCGCTTGTGGCCAGTCGGCAATGCCGTCGCTCCCGACTGCGTATAATTCGCCGTGAGGAATGATCGACAAAAGGCGATCTTTGAGCTCTCGTTCAAAACCGTTCATAACAGATAGCAACAAGATCAGAACAAAGCAGCCTAGAGCGATCCCTACGGTGGATGAGGCTGAAATAAACGAAATGTAGCCATTTTGCTGCTTACTGCTGCGAAAACGCCAGGCGAGTTGAAAAATTAGCTTCATCTAAGGGTCTCTTTTTCTATTCGCTTTTCGGCGTTAATTGGCCGTTAACCAGACTAAGTGAGCGATCTAAACGTTTCGCTAATTGAATGTCATGGGTCACCACAATAAAGCTTGTTTGGCTAAGCTCTCGTAGCTCATTGAGCAACTGATATATCCCTTCGCCGGTTTTCGCATCCAAGTTTCCGGTAGGTTCGTCAGCAAGAACTAACTTAGGCTGATTAACCAAAGCTCGTGCGATCGCCACACGCTGACGTTCACCGCCGGATAACATGCTCGGCCTGTGACTTAAACGGTGTGCCAGCCCTACTTTGCTGAGCATTATTTCTGCATGATGCATAGCTTGTTCACGTCTTTCATTGGCAATCAAACGTGGCATGGCTACGTTTTCGAGGGCACTAAACTCGGGTAGTAAATGATGAGCCTGATAGACAAAGCCCAGAGATTGATTGCGAAATTTAGCTTGCTCTGCACTGGAAAACGCAAAAATGTCTTGTTGCTCAAAGAGTACCTGACCCGATGTGGGTTGATCGAGCGCACCAAGTAAGTGTAACAAGGTACTCTTGCCCGATCCCGAGGTGCCAATAATAGCTAGTTGCTCAGATACATTAACTGTTAAGTTCACGTCATTAAGAATTTGCACGCAATTTTTACCATCATCATACTGCTTGGATAGTCGAACACAGCTCAACAGTTCACGCATATTTTTATTTGTTCCTTAACTTGAAGTATCATTAAGACATTAGGATTTTGTCTGGGTGTTTTTTTGCAGGGCGGCACGCTCTCGGCGTTTCCACATTAGTCGAGCGAGTTTTTTCATACTCACATTCTTATCATTTTCATCGACGATTTCTACACCAAGTAATGACTCGGTGAGATCTTCATCTGTCAATATGCCTTCTAAGCCTCCGTACTCGTCCACTACCAGTAGCATATTAGCGCGCTTAGTGTGTAATGGGTGTAGCGCAGCTGACAAGGGCATGCTGCTTAATAAGGTCACCATGTCTTTGCGATAAACACTCAACAGGTTCTTCTCATTTTTACGGATCATAGCCAACAGAATGTCTTTTTTAAGCACATATCCGGTAATTTTTTCTGGCTCTGATTGCTCGTAAATAGGAATACGTGAGAATTCTACTGTGCCATGTTTATGATAAAAGGCTTCCACTGTCATATCTTCTGGCACCGAAAAGATCACCGTACGGTGTGTCATAGCCTTCTTTATCTTTAACTCATCCAAAGACAGCAAATTTTGTAGAATGTTGGCTTCTTGCCTGGCTATTTGCCCTTCCTGATATGACTCATCGGTTAGTACTGCTAACTCTGCCTTGCTTAGCCCTTTTAAAGGCGAATCATCGCTAAACCCAGCTGTGAGCTTGTTTGCCAACACCACAAAAGGATATAAACATAAAATAAGATACTTTAGGAAGTGGGCTGTAACTGGCGCAAGTTTGCGCCAAAACGTTGCCCCTAAGGTTTTTGGAATGATTTCCGAAAAAACCAGAATAAATAAAGTAAGAATAGCGGAAATAACGCCCATATAGACTTCACCAAAGACTGCAGCGGCTTGTGCACCAGCACCAGCCGCTCCCATAGTATGAGCAACAGTGTTTAAGGTAAGTATTGCCGCCAGAGGGTTGTTGATATTTTGTATTTGCTTACGCAACAGCGCGCCACTCTTGTGGTTTTGTTTTTCAAGCACGGATATATACGAGGAAGACACACTTAAGATAACCGCCTCAGCAATAGAGCAAATAAATGATACGCCCAGAGCTAAGGCGATATAAAATAACAATAAGATCAAGTTAACTCACCCATTCGTCAAAAATACGTCCTGTGATTACGCGCACACAAGGGTAAAATATAAAACAAGCAGTCTACCTCAAGCATTAATTAATGACATGGGTTTCAGCTAGATAGCTGTATGATAGTTAAGATAAAATGTTTCAAATATTTGCCAAGAATTGGCGAAGATAAAATAGAAATAATACTGGTAGGTTACATCATAATAAAATTTAATGGCGGAACGGACGAGACTCGAACTCGCGACCCCCGGCGTGACAGGCCGGTATTCTAACCAACTGAACTACCGCTCCCCATATAAATTTTTGTGTTTTGAAATTGGCGGAACGGACGAGACTCGAACTCGCGACCCCCGGCGTGACAGGCCGGTATTCTAACCAACTGAACTACCGCTCCGCTGTTTCAAAACCGAAAGTACTAAAAGAAATTGGCGGAACGGACGAGACTCGAACTCGCGACCCCCGGCGTGACAGGCCGGTATTCTAACCAACTGAACTACCGCTCCAGTTTCTTTAATACTTTCAACGAGTTAAGAAGTTAATCTAGGACCTTCCCCTCAACCGCGGCGCAGATAATACGGTTAACCCCCTATTGAGTCAACCGCTTTTTCTGAATTTTATCGCTTAATTTCATTATTTTTGTTCGTTTGCCTACGCATTGAGCAATTTGACCAAATTGCACACAGATTTAGGCTTTATCATCTGAACTATCTGATGCTGCTTTGCTCTTTTTACCTTTGCTTGCTTTATCTGCCTTAGTAGACTTTTGATCTTTATTGCGTGATAAGCGTGATTTTAAGCTGGCTATCAAACCTAGCTTCGTTACTTCTTTACCCTTAACGGGTACTTTTTCTTTTAGTAACTCGTCAACCGTGGCCGGTTTTTCTTTGGTCATAAACCAAATCAACGTGCCACCGACCATTAATAAAAACACATTAATGCCAATAATCAGAGACACTAATGTCCCAATAGCCATTTCTGGCGCAACATCTTGTCCAAGCAAAGGCGCTGATAACATCCCTTGTGCATTAAGCTGCTCACTGGCTTGCATCGTTGAGGCTGCTATAGCGTTATCATCTATCTCAGGAGCGACAATCGGCTCTTCGGTTAAGAAACTAAATTCTGGCACATCCAATATTAGGTCGCGACCATCTAACGTATTACCAAACGCCGTTAATTTTATTCTGTATACACCATATTCATAATTAACAATCAGATGCTCGCGAACGTCAGGTGTCATGTCAGTAATAGAAAAATTTTGTATGTCCCCGTTTGGGAACTGTACTTTGCCATCAATAAGTAACGATGACATGTCAATATGTTCACGCTCGGCATCAATTATTAGCTTGTGATAGCCACCACCACCGCCATGTCGCTCCACCGAGATGTGAATCGGATTGGGATAAAGCATCACCGGCTCGCCCACTTGCTCTCGAGAAAACATAGGGGTGCTGACGATAAAGGTTGGGATCCATTCGCCAGAGGCAACAGACAAATTGAACTGACCGGTAAACGTCCCATCTAGCGGTTTTTCATCCATCCCCTGACCGTTGTCTTCAAAGGTAGCTATGGTTTGCGAGTCCGCACCAAAATTATTGTAATCAGGGTTATTGGTACTGAAAAATTGCATGTTTAGCGTAACGACATCTCTAAACTCTGAATAATTTATCGGCTCACCACCGTTAGTTAAATACGCGGTTTGCTTCAGGATTTCACCAGAAAAGATGATGTTTGGCAGTGGTTCGGCGTGCAGCGTTAGGTCGCTTATGACCATCACGCGGCTATCCGGCGTAATACTGCCTATTGCTTGCCACGGCCCTGGCACCGGCTTTTTAATGCTTACCATGTCATAGGTAGCAGTATCGAACCAAAATATACTCTCACCGTCGGCTTGGGATTGGTATATTTTACTGCCATCCGGCCTGACTAATACGACAGGTAAACTGCCATAATCACGAAAAAAGACCATGGTAATTTCTTCCACTTCATGATCTATTCGAAAGCGATTTTGCAGCAGCTTAATGCTGTTTTGAAATTCATTACCTAGGGACTCAAGAGGATTGTGCGCTTGTTGCTCCGTCGTGGGGGTTTGCGCATTGGCAGAAACAGACAATAGTAGCGCACTGAATAACAAGGGTTTTAACATAGCGTCCCAAATAATTAGTAAATTGGCGATTATTCACGCCATAAACAAGAACCGCCTTCCTTATTAACCAGATCTAGACGCTTCTCATGCTCTTCTATTTCATCGGCTGTGGCACGTAAAACCTTTAACTGATTTCGACTAGGGTCGAGTCTACGAATATGCTCCACCTTGCCACCACCGTCGGAATTTGATTTGCCTGACAAGTTCAGATCAGTTTGCCCCCCTGTCATCATCAAGTAAACGTCAGCTAATATCTCAGAATCCAGCAAAGCGCCGTGTTTTTCACGGTGGGAGTTATCTATGCCATATCGTTTACATAAAGCATCAAGATTATTCTTCTGCCCTGGGTGTATCTGGCGAGCCATGTTTAGAGTGTCTAAAACGGTGCATATATCAGCCGTTTTTAGTCCCTGCATGGATGCAACACGGGCAAATTCATGATCCATAAACCCCACATCGAACGGCGCATTATGAATAACTAATTGTGCACCTGTGATGAACTGGACAAAATCAGCCGCAACGTCAGAAAAGACAGGTTTATCCAATAAATACTCGTTGGTGATGCCGTGAACTTCTATTGCTTCTTGTTCGATTAAACGCTGAGGGTTAACGTACGCGTGAAAGGTATTGCCCGTTAGGCGTCGATTGAGTAATTCCACACAACCTATTTCGATAATTCGGTGTCCCTGTCTAGGGTCAATACCAGTCGTTTCTGTATCAAGTACGATTTGTCTCATGGGTTCTCAGTTTGTTTCAGGGTGGCGTTAAGTCGCGATTACATTATACTGCGAAAAATTTTAAATGATTGATAAATGAAATGAAACACTTAGAAATTTATACTGACGGTTCTTGTTTAGGTAACCCAGGGCCAGGCGGTTACGGTGCGGTACTGGTATTTGGCCAACACAGTAAAGAGTTAAGCCAAGGATTTATTCATACCACCAACAATCGTATGGAGCTGTTAGCCACCATTGAAGCCCTCGCCAGTTTAACTGAAACTTGCAAAGTCGATCTCACTACGGATAGTCAATACGTCAAAAATGGCATCAATCAATGGATCAAGAATTGGCGTAAAAATGGCTGGCGCACGTCCGACAAAAAGCCCGTTAAAAATGTCGATTTGTGGAAACGTCTAGACGAGCAAGTTAATCAACATCAAGTTGAGTGGCATTGGGTTAAAGGTCACTCTGGTCACCCAATGAACGAACGTTGTGACGTGCTCGCTAGAGACGCAGCATCTGGCAAAGATCTATTACCCGACTCAGGTTTTCAAGCTTAGTCCACTGTGACTGTCAACACAGCTGGAACGTTATTTATCGCTCCAGACTGCGTATTCGTTTCCGTTGGGGTCACTAAAATGAAAACGGCGACCACCAGGAAACGTAAAAATAGGCTGCACTAACTTGCCACTGTGCCTTTCTATTCGTTTTTGGGTAGCAACTAAGTCATCACTGTAAATCACCACTAACACACTACCATTAGCGGTTGATACCGTTTGTTGGGCACAAAAAAAACCACCATCAATACCTGCCCCTGTTATCGCCGCGTAATCGGGACCATAGTCGGTAAATTGCCAATCAAATACCTGACCAAAAAACTCTTTTGTCGCGCTGACATCTTTGACCGGAATTTCTATATAGTTAATTTTATGGTGGTTACTCATATTATCCTCTTTATCTAATGGCATGTGGTGCATCATTCATTATGTGCTAAATATGTCATTTATGTCTGCCAGAATACCAATAAATAGCTCACTCAATTTCCCGACTAAGAGACAACATCTCCGCAATAGCCTGAGTGCCAAGTCTTTTGCTTTGAAAAAGTAAATTTCACTAAAATGACGCTAACGTTTAATTATATGTACTAAAAAGCAGCATAAGTTACATTAATTTACACTTGTGGATTCTAAGATGATCGGATTTTGGTTAGGATGCAGCATCGTTTTTAAGTAAGTGAACCAATATTCATATGTCAACCGATAAAAGTTGGACCAAGTCACTGTTTAGCGGCATTTGGTCAGTACTCAATTTTAGCCGTAAGCTTTTCTTTAATATAATATTTTTAATTATTTTCATTGGGATTATCTCTGTGTTCTTCCGAGATAATGGGCAGATAGGTGTGCAACAAGATTCTGCGCTGGTGCTCAACCTCAAGGGTGATATTGTTATCCAAAAGCATGCAATTGATCCTTTTGAAGCGTTCATGCAAGAAGCGTTGGGACAAGCTGACGAAAAACCTGAAGTTTTGTTACAAGATATATTGCTAACAATAGACAACGCCAAACAAGATCAACGCATTAAAGCGTTAGTGCTGGACTTGCAGGAACTCAATGGCGCTGGCTTAGATAAGCTTGAACAAATTACGCAAGCCATTGATGACTTCAAGCTTAGCGACAAACCTGTTTATGCTATAGGTGACTATTACACCCAGGAGCAATATTACATTGCCAGCCATGCGGACCAAGTCTACATGAATCCAATGGGTTGGATGTTATTTGAAGGCTATGGCCGTTTTGGGATGTACTACAAATCAGCACTGGATAAAATTAAAGCCACCACCCATGTATTCAAAGTAGGCACGTACAAATCAGCGGTTGAACCCATTTTACGGGATGATATGTCTCAACCCGCAAAAGAAGCCAACAAAGCATGGTTAAATGCTATGTGGACACAATACAAAAACAGTGTTGCCCATGCGCGAGGATTGTCACCAAGCAACTTTGACGAGAAAGTGGAAGGCTTCATGGTCAAGTTTGAAAATGCTAACGGTGATTTCGCCCAGTACGCATTGGACAATGGTTGGGTTGATGGATTAAAAACCCGAGAACAAGTGTTACAAGAACTTGTTTCAATCGTGGGTAAAGATGACTCTCCGCGCGGCTACAAACATATTGCGTTTAAGCACTATCTGCACATTGTTAACCCACCCTTGCCCCACATGAGTGGAAATATTGACAAAGTGGGCGTAATCGTGGCCAAAGGTACAATTTTAAACGGTGAACAAAAACCAGGTACGGTTGGCGGTGACAGCACAGCTGAATTATTGCGAAAAGCCCGCTTAGATGACAACATCAAATCTGTTGTGCTGTATGTTGACTCACCAGGTGGCAGTGCGTTTGCTTCTGAAATCATCCGCCAAGAAGTCGAAAACCTCAAAGCTGCTGGCAAACCTGTCGTGGCCCTAATGAGCACATATGCAGCCTCCGGTGGTTATTGGATTTCAGCCAGTGCTGATGAAATTTGGGCTGCACCAAGCACCATTACCGGATCAATCGGCATTTTTGGTATGTTCCTCAGTTTTGAAAATACCTTAGACTACTTGGGTGTTCATACTGATGGCGTAGGCACGACCGATTTTGCAGGTATGGGAATTACCCGTGGTATCGACCCTAAAATGGGACAAGTTTTACAACGTAGCATAGAACATGGTTATGACCAGTTCATTAGCTTAGTCGCGAACGAGCGTCACATGAGTAAAGACGATGTTGATAGTATCGCCCAAGGTCGAGTGTGGATTGGTGAAACGGCACTCGAATTGAACTTAGTGGATCACCTAGGTTATATCGATGACGCCATTTCGGCTGCTGCTAAACGCGCCAACCTCTCAGAATATGACGTAACGTATGTTGAGCGGACGTTAAATAGCAGCGAATTGTTCTGGAACCAACTGTTTGCAAAAGCGTCCGTTATGCTTGCACAAACACAATTCGCCCAAAGTGACAGCAAACTTATTAGTTTAATCAGTAAAGTAACCGCTGATTTTGATAATGTAGTGAAACTAAACGACCCCCGTGGTGTATATGCTTTCTGCTTGACCTGCGATATTTAATAATCTTAATACAACACGCAGCACCCGAAACTATGTTGTTTATAGGTGCTGCGTTTGAATTTAGATCTAGATGTTTTTTCCAATGAAACCACTCCCCTTAACCCATCTTACACCCGTCCATATGCAATCAAACATCACGGCTAGAGTTATCGCTTGCATAGAACACGCAAACCGCCAATTAAACATACGTTTACCTGAGCCCAAAATCAGCTTTAATCAACGAGGGAAAATTGCTGGCTGTGCACGCTTGCAAACCAATGAACTAAGGTTCAACCCTGTCCTTCTAACAGATAATTTCACGGCTTTTATGGAGGAAGTTGTGCCCCATGAAGTGTGTCACCTCGTAGCTTACAACGTATACGGACGGGTAAAGCCCCATGGAAAACAATGGCAAGGATTAATGGAGCATTTATTCGGGTTAACGGGACACACCTACCATAAAATGGACGTGACTAAGGTAACGGGTAAAACATTTGCTTATCTGTGCTTGTGTGGTCAGGTTGAGCTAAGTATACGGCGACACAACAAAATTTTACGCCAACAACAGCGCTATATTTGCCGTCAATGTAATGAAGTTTTACGGCCATCTTAAACGTAAAAGCGGGATTCAGAACCAGCGCTGGGTAAATGCCTTGTCCAAATCATCAAATGCGGTTTTAAGTAAATCTGCTAATTCTTTGTATTTAGGCCGAGGTTTCACATTTGCCACTCGGCATCCCTGCTGTTGCATTTTATAATGAATATCGCGATACCAACTTAACGTTGATGGCGGTAACCACTGATTTGCTCTATGCCCAAGCCACAATAAGCCTTGTACCGGAATGGATAAGAAAAAGATGCCCATGGCAACAGCATTAGGCAAGGTTTCTACGCCGGTTACCGAATAAGCCGAAGCAACGGTTAACACAGCCAATGGCGGCATAGTTTTGATGGCAAATTTAGTAGCGGATATCACCCTACATTCAGGAAATAACGGGTACAATTCCTTCCTGATTGGCCATGTCTGCATATATTCCTGACCATCTTTGAACATTGTGAAAACGGTTTGAGCCATGAGTAACCTGCTGTTTAAGAACCAATGTGTAAGGCATGCTAAGGATTTTAGCGAAAAGTTCACCCTTTAGAAAGTAAACGATATGATTAGTTCGTGCTAAATACGATAGAAATATTACATATAGCAAATTTATTATCCCATAAAGATTGAAAGTTGCCTGTCTAGACGCATTTCTATGCGTAATGAGGGGGAACCTCTTTACCTAATTGGCACTATTGCATAAAATCGCCCACAAATTCATTTTGGAGACATTCATGTCTGAATCAAGACACGTAAAATTACTCATTTTAGGCTCAGGCCCAGCAGGCTACTCTGCGGCAGTTTATGCGGCACGAGCAAATTTGAATCCGGTACTGTTAACGGGTATTCAACAAGGGGGTCAACTTACCACTACCACCGAAGTGGAAAACTGGCCAGGTGATGCAAGTGGGTTAACGGGTCCTGATTTAATGGTGCGTATGCAACAACACGCCGAAAAATTTGATACCGAAATTATTTTTGATCATATTAGTAAGACCGATTTCAGCAAACGTCCATTTACATTAGTCGGCGATCAAGCCACTTATACTTGTGATGCATTGATTATTTGCACCGGTGCTTCGGCGAAATATTTGGGAATGGAATCAGAAACCGCATTCATGGGTAAAGGCGTATCAGCGTGTGCAACCTGTGACGGATTTTTTTATCGTAATCAAAAAGTAGCGGTAATTGGTGGCGGTAACACAGCTGTTGAAGAAGCACTTTATCTTTCAAACATCGCCTCAGAAGTTCATGTAATTCATAGACGTGACACTTTCAGAAGTGAGAAAATTTTGTCCCAGCGCCTGCTAGACAAAGCGGAAAATGGTAATGTGACACTGCACCTCAATAGCACTCTTGACGAAGTACTTGGAGATCAAATGGGTGTCACAGGAGTGCGTATAAGATCCACCACTTCTGATGAAAGTAAAGAATTGGATGTCATGGGATTATTTGTCGCCATTGGTCATCAACCCAATACCGGTATTTTCGAAGGGCAACTAGAGATGCACGACGGCTATATTAAAGTGAATAGTGGCACTGCGGGCAATGCGACCCAAACCAGCGTTGAAGGCGTATTTGCAGCCGGTGATGTGAGTGATCATGTATACCGCCAAGCGATTACTTCAGCAGGGACAGGCTGCATGGCTGCTCTTGATGCTGAGAAATTCTTAGACGCGCAATAAGCCCGTTTTATTAGGCCTCGCAAGAGGCCTGTTTACTGCTATTGAGTCAGTATGATTGAACTTTTTCAATTAGATCGTTCCCTACACTTCCCCCCTCCAGCCCACGCCTTAGACGAGCCTCCTGGTTTACTTGCTTTTGGTGGTGATTTGTCGGTTAACCGATTAATACATGCCTATCAGCATGGGATTTTTCCTTGGTTTAGTATCAATGAACCTATTTTATGGTGGTCACCCAATCCCAGAGGTATTTTGCCACTAAGCAATTTTACTGTTTCTAAAAGTCTGGCAAAATTTATCCGTAAAAGTCCCTATCGCGTCACCGTAAATCATAGCTTTGAGCGTGTTATTCATGCCTGTGCTAAGGTGCCTCGTCAAGCATCAGGTACCTGGATAACGCAAAACATGATCGATGCCTATATCACTTTGCATCATCATGGCAGCGCCCATTCAATCGAAGTATGGGACGGTAAGGAATTAATTGGCGGTTTGTATGGCGTCACGCCTGGTAATCTATTTTGCGGCGAATCCATGTTTCATTACGCGACGAATGCATCGAAGCTTGCTATGTTTCATTTAGTCGCACTGCTGCGTGAAAGTGGCGGCGAATTTATTGATTGTCAGTTACAAAACGACCATCTGGCCAGTTTGGGATGTATAGAAATCCCCAGAAATCAGTTTCTAAACAAACTCAAAGTGGCCGTCAAACAACCGATAAATCATCTATTATGGCAACCTAGGGAATTAACCTAAACACAATGAAATTCGGTATCAGTCAAAGTTTTGCCTGTAGTTACCTATCCGATGAACAAGAGACGCTCCTAGTATATGCTGAAGAATCAGATCACAGCACTTACTATGAAATGCTCATGGGTGCAGGTTTTCGCCGCAGCGGCACACAAATTTATCGCCCGCACTGCGCATCCTGTCATGCTTGTCAGGCAATTCGTATTCCCGTTAATAACTTCACACCTTCTCGCAGCCAAAAGCGTATTCTGAATCGTAATAGCGACATCAAGGTTGTATTGAGCGAAGAGGACAAGGCGCATTATTACCCCTTATATGAAAACTACATTAATTCTCGCCATCAAGATGGCAGTATGTATCCCGCGACCCCTGAACAATATGCAAGCTTTGCCCATGGACAATGGTTAAACCCACTTTATGTTGAGCTGCATCTAGAAGGTGAACTTATCGGCATCGCCGTGACGGATCCATTGGAAAAGGCGCTGTCGGCCGTTTACACTTTTTTCAAGCCATCCTTAGCGCAACGCTCTCTCGGAACTTTCGCAGTGTTGCAACAGATAGCAATTGCAAAACGTTTAAACAAACAGCATCTATATTTGGGCTACCAGATTGATCGCTGTCAAAAAATGCAATATAAGCGCAATTTTTTGCCCCACGAACGTTTTATTGGCCAAAAATGGCAGCTAATTACAAAAAAAGACTGGTAAAGCTTTACACTGAGGTGGTTATTGGGCAAAATCTGCGCGGAATTTTTGAGACTTATTTTATTGATAGAGGTAACAGAGCTACATGGCGAAAGAAGATTGTATTGAAATGGAAGGTACAGTGTTGGATACCCTTCCAAATACTATGTTTCGTGTCGAATTAGAAAACGGTCACGTTGTTACTGCACATATTTCAGGAAAGATGCGTAAGAACTATATCCGCATCTTAACAGGCGACAAAGTAACATGTGAAATGACGCCATATGATTTATCGAAGGGCCGTATTATTTACCGCGCTCGTTAGTATACAGAAAACGAAAAGGCCCAATGTTGCATAACATTGGGCCTTTTTCTATGTCTGAAATTGGGTGTTTAGCAGTTTCCCCCAAACACCAAATGAATTAATTAAGCTTCAGACTTTTCTTTTTTCAATGCTTTGAAGGTAAATACCAGCTTTTTGTTTTTCAGGGAAATTTTCACACTACCACCCTGACTCAATTCCCCGAACAGTAATTCACTGGCTAATTCTTTTTTAACATGCTGTTGAATAACGCGTGACATGGGCCGTGCCCCCATATTTCGATCATAGCCCTGTTCAGCTAACCATTGTCTTGCATCGTTCGTTACATCAAGAGACACGCCCTTATTGTCCAACTGAACCTGTAACTCAACAATAAATTTATCAACCACTTGCAGAATCACGTCTTTTTCTAAGTGATTAAACCAGACGATTGCATCCAAACGGTTTCTAAACTCAGGTGTAAAAACCTTGTTGATTTCAGACATAGCATCGTGGCTGTGATCTTGCTGCTTGAAGCCAATGGACGTACGTATCGTTTCTTGCACACCCGCATTCGTCGTCATGACTAACACTACGTTGCGAAAATCAACCTTGCGCCCATTATTATCCGTCAACGTTCCGTGATCCATCACTTGTAATAAAATATTAAATACATCCGGATGCGCTTTTTCAATTTCATCTAACAACACAACCGAGTGTGGATTTTTAATCACTGCGTCAGTTAATAAACCACCTTGATCAAAACCGACATAACCGGGAGGTGCACCAATTAGGCGACTCACAGCATGACGTTCCATATATTCCGACATATCAAAGCGTAATAACTCAACTCCCATGATATTCGACAGCTGCTGGGTAATTTCGGTTTTACCGACCCCAGTCGGCCCAGCAAACAAGAAGCTACCAATCGGTTTTGTTTCAGTGCCTAAGCCGGCTCGTGACAAACGAATAGCGTCAGTTAAGGTGTCGATAGCTTGATCTTGACCAAACACAACAAGTTTTAGATCTCTATCTAGGTTCTTCAAAGACTCTTTGTCACTAGAAGAAACTGACTTTTCAGGAATACGCGCTATTTTTGAAATAATATGTTCAATGTCAGTCACACCAATGGTTTTCTTGCGCTTAGAAGGCGGTAACAAGCGTTGGCTTGCCCCCGCTTCATCCATCACATCAATTGCTTTATCTGGCAAATGGCGCTCATTGATATACTTTGCCGATAGCTCAGCAGCTGCACGTAACGCTTTATGCGTAAAACGCACACTGTGATGCTCTTCGTAGCGCGACTTCAATCCCATCAAAATTTTCGTTGTATCTGCTACTGAAGGCTCAATCACGTCGATTTTTTGGAAACGACGCGCTAAAGCACGATCTTTCTCAAAAATACCTTGGTATTCTTGGTACGTCGTGGATCCCATGCAGCGAAGTTCTCCACTGCTTAATTTAGGTTTCAATAAGTTTGATGCATCCATCACACCACCCGATGCAGCACCGGCACCAATAATAGTGTGAATTTCATCAATGAATAAAATAGCGTCTGGATCTTTAGCCAACTCTTTCAAGATACCTTTAAGGCGCTTCTCGAAGTCACCACGGTACTTAGTACCCGCAAGTAGGGTTCCCATATCCAAAGAGTAGATTATGGCGTTAGCGATGACGTCAGGCACATCATTGTGAATTATTCTAAAAGCTAACCCTTCAGCAATAGCCGTTTTACCTACACCAGCTTCACCGACCAATAATGGATTGTTTTTGCGTCGACGACAAAGTATCTGAATACTGCGCTCGACTTCAAAGTCACGGCCGATAAGTGGGTCGATTTTTCCTTCTTTCGCCAGTGCATTTAAATTGGTCGCATACTGGTCCAACATGGATGAACCAGCTTCTTGACTCGTTCCTTCTTCATCTTGTTCCACAGAATGAGGACTTTCCTCATCACTTTTTGACACGCCGTGAGAAATAAAGTTAACCACATCAAGACGTGTTACATCCGCTTTCTTCAAAATATACACAGCTTGCGATTCTTGCTCACTAAAGATAGCAACGAGTACATTCGCGCCGGTTACTTCTTCTTTCCCCGACGACTGAACGTGAAATACTGCTCGCTGCAATACTCGCTGAAAACCTAGCGTGGGCTGGGTTTCTCGTTCATTATTTGCGTCTTCAAGCAACAAAGGTGTTGTGTCTTTAACAAAATCGGTGAGCTCTTTCTTAATCACGTCGACATTCGCGCCACAGGCTTGAAGCGCTTCGGTTGCGGAGCCATTGTCGAGCAAGGCTAATAGAAGATGCTCGACTGTCATGAATTCGTGTCTATGCTCTCTGGCAAAGATAAACGCTTCATTTAACGTTTGTTCTAATTCTTTATTTAACATTTTTAGACCCTCTTACTGCGCTAAACCTGTTCCATAGTACACATCAACGGATGTTGATGCTTCTTGGCATACTGGGTGACTTGCATGACTTTCGTTTCGGCAATTTCAGCGGTAAAAACACCGCAAACCGCTCGACCACGATAATGCACAGTCAACATAATTTGATGAGCTTTCTCTGAGTCTAGATTAAAAAACCGAACCAATACTTCGATTACGAAATCCATTGGTGTGTAATCATCGTTATTCAGCAAAACTTTATACATGGGTGGTGGCGCTAACTTTTGCTTAACCGTGTCTAGCTGCTTTTCGCGCTCAATATTAATAGTGTTATCTTTGCTCATAATAAGAAGAATAGTGCCCTTAGTGCAAATTTTGCAGTTTTATTAGCAATTGTTTAATTATCAATTTACCTTGACAAAAACAGGTTAAAAAATCTACATTTTCTAGTGCGACATCTGTTATTTTAACATTTTCGCCTTCCCCATAGTTCATTGTGGGGATAAATATGCGTCAGTTCAAGGGATTAAAAGGAAGCAGAAGTATGGCTGTTGGCAAAGTAAAATGGTTTAACAATGCAAAAGGGTTCGGTTTTATCGTTCCAGAAGATGGGGGTGATGATATTTTTGCCCATTACTCTACGATTCAAATGGAAGGTTACCGCTCTTTAAAAGCAGGGCAAGAAGTGAAATACGACGTACAGCAAGGACCGAAAGGTCTGCACGCTGAAAACATCGATTTTAACGGTGAGCCCGAACAATAAAAATTGAGCATAAAAAAAGCAGACCTTAGGGTCTGCTTTTTTATATCTAATTAAAATTTATTATTTAAATTCTTTTAGGATGGTGTTCAAAGTTTCACTTGGGCACATTGCTTTAGTCAGTAATGCGTCGTCAGGGAAATAATATCCACCAATATCTTCAGGTGATCCTTGAGTTCCATCGATTTCAGTCATGATTTTCGCTTCATTTTTGCTTAACACTGCAAATAACGGTGCAAATTTGGCCGCTAATCCAGCATCATCACTTTGGGTTGATAATGCTTCAGCCCAATACATGGCCAAGTAGAAATGGCTACCACGGTTATCAAGTTGACCCGCTTTACGTTGCGGAGACTTGCCTTCGTTCAACAACTTTTCAGTTGCGCCATCAAGCGCTTTAGCTAAAATTTTAGCTTTAGTGTTGTCATTTTTAATGGCGAGATCTTCAATTGATACCGCAATTGCCAAAAACTCACCCAGCGAATCCCAACGTAAATGTCCTTCTTCAACAAATTGCTGAACATGCTTTGGAGCACTGCCGCCTGCACCCGTTTCGAATAAACCACCACCGGCCATTAATGGCACGATAGAAAGCATCTTAGCACTGGTGCCTAATTCTAAAATGGGGAACAAATCGGTAAGATAGTCACGTAATACGTTACCCGTTACTGAAATAGTATCCAGGCCACGAAGTGCACGTTCCATTGAATAACGGATAGCACGTACAGGTGCCATAATCTCAATGTGTAACCCATCCGTATCGTGATCTTTCAGATACCCAGTCACTTTTTCAATTAATTGCGCATCGTGAGCACGTTCATCGTCTAACCAAAATATGGCCGGATCGCCTGACTGACGAGCACGGTTGACTGCAAGTTTTACCCAATCTTGAATAGGCGCGTCTTTCGCCTGGCACATACGCCAGATATCGCCTTCTTCAACATCATGCTCAATCAATGCATTTTCGTCTTGGTCGATAATGCGCACAACACCCGCACCAGTCATTTCAAATGTTTTATCATGAGAACCATATTCTTCTGCTTTTTGCGCCATCAAACCTACGTTTGATACTGAACCCATAGTGGTGGGATCAAACGCGCCGTGGGTCTTACAGAAGTTAATCATCTCTTGGTAAATTGTGGCGTATGTACTTTCAGGAATAACGGCTTTAGTATCGTGCAATTTTCCATCAGGACCCCACATTTGACCAGAAGAACGGATCATAGCAGGCATGGACGCGTCAACAATAACGTCGCTTGGTACGTGCAGATTTGAAATACCTTTGTCTGAGTTAACCATCGCAATCGGAGGACGGTCAGCATAACAAGCATTAATATCAGATTGAATTTCAGCACGCTGAGACTCAGGCAAAGTCGCTATCTTGTCGTAAACACTGCCTAAACCATTGTTTGCATCAACACCTAACTCTTCAAAAAGAGCAGCATGTTTTTCGAATAATTTCTTATAAAAAACTTTAACGCAATGGCCGAATACGATGGGATGAGATACTTTCATCATCGTCGCTTTTACGTGTAGAGAGAAAAGAATACCCGTTTGCTTAGCATCTTCAATCTGCTCTTCGAAGAACTCACACAGGGCTTTTTTGCTCATGAACATGCCGTCTATCACTTCGCCGGCCAACAAGTCAACGCGAGGCTTTAACACTTTCACTTGACCATTCTTATCCGTAAATTCGATACGTACATGGCCCGCTTTAGCCACTGTTACTGATTTCTCACCTGAGTAAAAGTCGCCGCCGCGCATATGGGCAACGTGTGTTTGTGAAGCTTGGCTCCACTCACCCATTGAGTGTGGATTTTTACGCGCATAGCTTTTTACTGCTTTAGGTGCTCGGCGATCAGAGTTACCTTCACGTAAAACTGGGTTAACGGCACTGCCCAGTACTTTTGAGTAACGTGCTTCAATGTCTTTTTCTTCATCGGTAGACGGATCTTCAGGGTAAGCTGGAACGTTAAACCCTTTGTCATTTAATTCTTTAATCGCCGCTTTAAGTTGCGGTTTGGACGCACTGATGTTCGGTAATTTAATGATGTTCGTTGCTGCATCTTGTGTGAGTTCGCCAAGTTCTGCTAGAGCATCAGGTACTTTCTGCTCGTCACTCAAATAATCAGCAAAATTGGCCAAGATACGCGCCGCTAAGGAAATATCACTAAGTTCGATTTCGATATCAGCAGATGAAGCGAATGACTCGACTATGGGCAGCAAAGAATAAGTTGCTAGCGCTGGTGCTTCATCAGTTTTCGTATAGATAATCTTTGACTTCTGAGTTGTCATTATATACCTCAAATGTTGCGGTAGAGAGCTACCGGATTAGTGTAGACTGGTAAAAGCACAATAGTTGCTGCTAAATATCCGTCATTTAGTAAATTTATCAGGAATTAATACATCTGATCCTGACATCAGGGTAAAGTTACATTGAAAAATTAGCTGGAAGATAATAAACAATTCATCGCAGAGTGCAAAATAACTCAGCCGTTTTATTCATAATAAGTTACAAGAAATGAACATTGATCAATCTAAAAAGCCCAAAAAGCCATTTGGCGGTACAAAAATCGTACTATTCAATAAACCTTTTAACGTATTGACTCAGTTTACCGATGCCACTGGTCGTCAAACCTTAAAAGACTATATTCCCATTGCTGATGTTTATGCCGCAGGTCGTTTAGATAAAGACAGTGAAGGGCTATTGCTGTTGACAAATGACGGTAAGCTTCAGAGCAAACTTACGGATCCAAAAAATAAAACCAGCAAAACTTATTGGGTACAAGTCGAAGGGATCCCCAGCGATGTGCAACTTCAAGCATTGCGCGATGGAATTGCATTAAAAGATGGCACGACACGTCCAGCTAAAGTCGAAAAAATGGAAGAACCCGACGTTTGGGTACGCAATCCCCCTGTGCGCTTTCGTCAATCTATTCCCACTAGCTGGCTGTCAATTACCATAAGTGAGGGCAAGAATCGACAAGTTCGACGTATGACTGCCCATATAGGTTTTCCAACTTTACGACTAATACGCTATCGCATTGGCAACTGGACGTTAGACGGGATTCAAAATGGTCACTATGTTGAATTAGCGTAACGCCCAACCTATCTCAACATATTGTGACATATTACGCGCAGAATCCAGATGACCTGTGCGTTGATATTTGCTAATATTCGCCACCATTTTTATAGAAACTTTGTTATTTATCATGTCTTATGTCCATTCCCTTAGTGCCTCCGAGTTAGCCAGCAACAGCCAAAAAAAGGTTATTGTTGGTATGTCTGGTGGTGTCGACTCTTCCGTTTCAGCCTACATTTTGCTGCAACAAGGCTACCAAGTGGAAGGCCTTTTCATGAAGAATTGGGAAGAAGACGACAATGACGAATACTGTGCTGCTGCAGATGACTTGAAAGATGCTCAGGCAGTTGCAGATAAACTTGGTATCGAATTACACCAAATTAATTTTGCCGCTGAGTATTGGGACAACGTATTCGAGTATTTTCTAGAAGAATATAAATCCGGACGCACACCTAACCCGGATATCATGTGCAATAAAGAAATCAAGTTTAAAGCATTTTTAGAGTTCGCTGCTGAAGAACTCGAAGCTAACTATATTGCCACTGGACACTACGTGCGCCGTCGGCAAGTCAATGGCCACTGGCAAATGCTACGCGGTATGGATGACAATAAAGATCAAAGTTATTTCCTGTATACACTGGGTGAGCAACACGTCGCCCAGACATTATTTCCCATTGGCGACATTGAAAAACCACAAGTACGTGAAATCGCACAAGAGCAAGGGTTGATCACCCATGACAAAAAAGACAGCACAGGTATTTGTTTCATTGGCGAGCGCAAGTTCACCGACTTTTTATCACAATACTTGCCTGCACAACCAGGCGTAATAGAAACCCCAGAAGGGCAAGAAATTGGCCAGCACCAAGGATTGATGTATCACACCTTAGGCCAACGTAAAGGCTTGATGATTGGGGGCATGAAAGAGTTTGGTGAAGAACCCTGGTATGTTGTGGATAAAGATATGCAACGCAATGTCTTAGTCGTTGGCCAAGGAGCAGACCACCCTCGCCTTTATTCTAATGGTTTAATAGCCAATCAATTGCACTGGGTCGATCGCAACGGCCCGCAGTCGCCAGTGAAATGCACAGTCAAAACACGATATCGTCAACAAGATATTCCTTGTACCCTGACTCCCGATGCTGACGGAAGCGTTACCGTTTTATTCGACAAACCGCAAAAAGCAGTCACTCCGGGTCAGTCAGCAGTCTTTTACGCAGATGAAGTCTGTTTAGGTGGCGGAATAATAGAGAGCTACATTCGTTAATGCAAAATTCGACTAAAAACAGTGTAAATACCAACGAAATTGAGAAATGCATTGCCCTTGCGGGTGTTTGTCAAGCCGCGGCATTGGTTAAACAAGTATCTAAACATGGAAGCTGTGATGAGCAGGCTTTTAAAGCCAGCATTGAAAGTATTATTATTACTGAACCAGACAATACTGAGCAGGTCTACGGACAGTTATCCAACTTAAAAATAGGTTTCGACACGCTTTATGCGCAACTTGGTAATAGCGCTCAACCTAAAGACACTGAAATTACCCGCTATATCGCAAATTTACTGAGTATTGAACGTAAGCTCAGCCGAGCAAACAAACGCTTGAACGAGTTAGGTGACAGAATTAATCACGTTAAACGCCAGCAGCTACATCTTGATCTGTTTGCCGAGCAGATGTTAACTAATCTGGCGAGTATTTATAGTGATATTGTGAGCCCCATCACAGCCAAAATTCAAGTATCCGGTGATCCGCAATTACTCAAGCAGAGCGATAACCAACACAAGGTTCGAGCATTGCTGTTGGCTGGTGTTCGCTCAGCCGTATTGTGGCGCCAACTGGGCGGTAAACGTCGGCACATTTTATTTAACAGGCAGCGCATCCTTGTGTGCGCTGAACAAGCATCAGCGCAAATTAACCAATCACGTTAGGAGCACACATTCCATGCAGTTATCCGCATTAACCGCCGTATCCCCCGTCGATGGACGTTACGCAGAGAAAACCGCTGAGTTACGAAGCATCTTTAGTGAATTCGGTTTACTAAAATACCGGGTACAAGTTGAAGTTCGTTGGTTGCAAAAATTAGCGGCTACCAATCAAATTGAGCAAGTTCCTGCTTTCAGCGTTGAAGCGAATACATTGTTGGACAACATAGTGGCTAAGTTCGACGAAAGCCATGCTAGCCGCATTAAAGAAATTGAACGTACCACTAACCATGATGTTAAAGCGGTTGAGTATTTCTTAAAAGAACAAGTAGCCCAACACGCAGAATTAAACGCAGTGAATGAATTCATTCACTTTGCTTGTACCTCTGAGGACATTAACAACATGTCCCATGCGCTGATGCTAAAAGAAGCCCGCGATAGCGTTATTTTACCCTACTGTGATAAGTTAATCAGTGAGCTTAAGCGCTTAGCGAAAGAATATCAGCGCATCCCTATGATGGCCCGCACCCATGGACAACCTGCATCTCCTACCACTATGGGTAAAGAGATGGCAAACGTGATGTACCGCTTACAACGCCAGCGTGATCAAATCGCTAACGTTACTTTGCTTGGTAAAGTAAATGGTGCAGTGGGCAATTACAACGCTCATATATCTGCTTACCCTAATGTAGATTGGGCTAACTTTGCCGATGAGTTCGTATCAAGCTTGGGGGTGACATTGAACCCATTTACTACCCAGATAGAGCCCCACGATTATATCGCAGAACTTTTTGATGCAATGGCACGCTTTAACACCATACTTATCGATTTTAATCGCGACGTATGGGGTTACATTGCACTCGGCCACTTTAAACAGCGTACCATTGCCGGGGAAATTGGCTCGTCTACCATGCCCCATAAAGTTAACCCCATCGACTTTGAAAACTCTGAAGGTAACTTAGGCTTAGCCAATGCACTATTTGGCCATTTAGCCACTAAATTACCGGTATCTCGTTGGCAACGTGACTTAACCGATTCAACCGTTCTACGCAATCTTGGTGTAGGCGTCGGTTATGCCATTATTGCATATCAAGCAACGTTAAAAGGTATCAGTAAACTACAGGTTAACGAGCAAAGTTTACTTGATGAGTTAAACAATAACTGGGAATTACTCGCAGAACCGATTCAAACTGTCATGCGCCGTTACGGAATCGAAAAGCCGTACGAAAAATTAAAAGATCTCACTCGTGGGAAGAAAGTAAACCAACAAATTATGGCTGAATTTATTGATGGCCTCGACTTGCCTGATGAAGCAAAAGAACAGCTAAAAGCGCTCTCTCCGGCAAATTACATCGGTCAAGCTATCGGGCTCGTTGAACAACTTTAAACGGTTAATTTAGCCTCTCTAATTCTCCGCCTAATACTGCGCGCCACATATAAGCTAACCATAAACGTTACGCCTATATGTGGTGCGGCTATTTGTACGAAATCGTCAAACTAACGATCAACCTTTTGCCTCTTCACACGCTCAATTAAAACTGCCTAAATTTCTATCCTGAATTTTTGACCTATACTATTCAACCTACGGTCAAAAGGAAGGCCCCATGGTCACTCGTATATTGCACACATGGATTTGGTGCGGAATTCGTCCTACTGCTACCAACAACATCAACCCAACACGTATCAGTAACATTCTAAGCCTGATGGTTATTTTTGTATTGGTACTGCAAATTCCTATCGCCATTTATTACTGGCGTTTCGGAGGCGTATTCAAATTAACGTTATTACTGAGCCACAGCGCCCTGTTATTTTTAGTGCCCCTGTTGAATTGGGCTCAATATCAACGAACGGCAAAATTGGCACTGGTCGTTATTTTTATTAGCTATATTGCATGGTCTAGCTTTATTTGGCAGGCCAATGTGCATGTACATTACTATCTGCTTTTAGGAATATTTGTTTGTCCCTTTATTTTCGTTTCACAAGGTTTCACCATGTGGGCATGCATAACCTTTCACGTGGCGGTATTTTTACTGATTGATGGTTATTATGTCTGGCTGATTAATCCACAAAAGCTGTCTGAATATCATCAAATGGTAAGCATTTCGAGCGCCTGTTTCCTCGCATTATCATGCACCTTGACAAGTTTTCATATTGGCAGAAATGTAACTCGAACACAGAGCAAGCTTTCAATCGCTCGACTACGCTCAGAGCGTTTATTACTAAACATCTTGCCCGCATCGATCGCCCAGCGCTTAAAACAGCAAGAAGGTAAAATTGCCGATCATTACGAGCAAGCTTCAATATGTTTTTTAGATTTAGAAAACTTCAGTTTGTCAGCAAAAACATTGAAACCCGAAGAGCTGGTTGACATGCTAGATGATATTTTCAGCCTGTTTGATCAGTTGAGTCAGCTTCACGGATTGGAAAAAATTAAGACTATCGGTGATGGCTACATGGCTGCCGCCGGCGTACCCGACGCTAATAGCTCCCACGCATTGCAATGCTGTGCTTATGCGCTGGCTGCCAAACACGCATTCGCTTCGTTACAAAGCAAATACCAACTAAAAACCGGATTACGTATAGGTATCGGTTCCGGAGAAGTGGTTGCTGGTGTCATTGGGCGCAGCAAATTCTGTTACGATTTGTGGGGCGAAGCTGTTACCCTTGCCGCTCGCATGGAAAGCCATGGTCTCGGTGATCGGATTCAGGTTACCCAATTTACTTACGAGATGGCGAAACATAAATTTCACTTCTGTGCTAGGGGTGAAATATCAGTCAAAGGTTTAGGCCAAATCCAAACTTATTGGTTACTGGGTGAAAAGTAAAAATCCTATCTTGCAAAGTAAACCAAGCACACAATTAACCATTTTCTGCACAAGGGCTGTATTTACGATGTATGTATTTGATAATTTTGACCCTGAGATATTCTTAGACTACCACTGGCAAAAACGCCCCGCCGTTTTTAGACGGACCTTTGCTAAATTTGTCGACCCATTAGACGAGCATGAACTTGCCGGGTTAGCCCAAGACCCGAGAATCGATTCACGGGTTGTCTCTTACACTTCGCCGAACTGGCAGGTTGAGCATGGGCCGATAAATGACTTTGAACAGGCATGTCAGGGTCGATGGAGTTTATTAGTACAAAGTGTTGATCAACATATTAGTGATGCTGATGCATTGATCCGCATGTTTAATTTCATCCCTTATTGGCGCTTAGATGACCTAATGGTTAGCTTTTCAAACGAAGGCGCAGGTGTGGGTCCACACCTTGACCAATATGATGTATTTATTATTCAAGGCAAGGGTAGCCGTCGCTGGAAAGCAGGTGAAAAAGGTGAGTATTCTACTTATCGTCCCCATGCTGACTTGACCCAAATTACCGAATTCGAGCCTACGATAGACGAAGTTCTGTTACCAGGAGATATGATCTATATCCCAGCAGGCTGCCCCCATAACGGCGTCGCTCTTGAAGATTGCATGAACTATTCGGTAGGCTTTAGAGCCCCTACCCAGCAAGACTTATTATCTTCATTGGCAGATTACAGCATCGATTTGGGCCTATTTAAAAAGCGTTATCAAGATGAGAATCTAACGCCGAGACGCGATCCCAGTGAATTGGCCCCATCAGAAATAAACAGTTTTAGAACTATGTTGCACGAAGTCATCGATTCGCCCAAATTCGACCGCTGGTTGAGTTGCCACTTTAGTGATACGCAATTAAATCAAGGATATGATCCCCAGCACAACCCAGATTATTCGCTGGAAGAGATCCTTACCTTGTTTGATCAACACACTGTTTTCGAACGTCAGCCTGGCATTCGGCCCATCTATTTAGCCAAGCATGACCCTGCACAATCCTTAGAAATATTTATTGAGGGTCAAGCGTACTTTGCCCCGGCAAAACATGTGACAGAGGTGCGTAAAATGCTAAAAATGCCCAGTTGGCAGTATAATATAGAAGGTGACGATGCCACGCCGCTGTCAGTTAATCATTTTTGGGTTCACCTTTTGTGCGAACTGGTTAACGCAGGTGCTTGGTTACCCCAAGAAAAGACAGAATTTTAAAGCTATTTTTAGTGTGGCCCCACAACGCGAGCCACACTAAAAAGATTAAGGCGCTATTTGGCTCGGCCCAAAGAAGTCAACATAGAACCGCACACTACTACACCGGCCCCTACGTACGCCCATAGGTCTAGTTCGCTCATGACAAAATGCTCTGGTAACCAGGCCACGGCACACCACATACTGATAAAGGTAAAAATAGGCGCAAGGGCGATAACCGCACTAACTTTTGACGCTTGCCACACACTAAGTGCTTCGGTAAATGCGCCATAACCGACTATGGTATTCACGCAGCAAAACACAAGAGCGGCAAACTGTAGCGCTGTCATTTTCAGTAATTGATCAAGTTGAATAAAGGGCAATAACAGCACCATACCCAGTAGATATATTGTCATGGTTAACTGCCTAGCAGTGAACACTCGCAACAACGGCTTTTGTAATAAGGCGTAGACAGCCCAAGTGGCAGCAGCACCAATCACGTACATGATACCTGTATTAAATTGGTTCAAGGCACCAAATACAGTGTCGAGTCGGTCGTTAAAAAACAGTAACAAACCGGCGAAAATGCACAGGGCTCCAATTTTTTCAATGCCAGACAAACGTTCAGCAAAAAACACGATACCGCCAACCATTAATAAAAATGGCGCAAGCTGCATCACTACTTGTGACGTTTCAGGGTTTAAGTATTCCAACCCTTTTACATTGCCCACATAATTGAGTACCAAAAACAGCGTCGCGAGCACGGTCAACACGCCAAAATACGAAGCAAAGCTGCGCATAACGGGTAACGCGCGCTGCTTGGCTAAAACAACAAAGACAAATATACCGGCAACCAAAAAGCGATACCAGGTAATGGTTGGGGCATCCATTACTTGCAAACAAAGCTTGATAAACACCGGTAATACTCCCCACATAACCGCCGTGAGCAATGACAAACTAAAGCCATACCAATGTTTATTCGAGTCATGCATTACTAATTAATCTTCTTGTAAGTCGGAAATATCATCAATAATGTCTTGCAGCTCATCCATGGCTTTACGTTTTTGTTTAGGGCTTAAGGATGTCGTTAACGCTGCAAGCATAGCGGCGTATACCTGATTATTATGAGCAGACACCAACGCCAGCCCCTCATCCTGATAAGCTTCAGGATGGGTTAATAATGTTAGAAATTTTTGCGCAAAATCAGGCTTGCTGCGTTCTTTTAGTAACATCCCATGTGCTGCCTGCTGAATGCGCTGCCGGTACGTCATCCACAAATCAAAACTGCTTTGAAATTTATCCGTATACGTCACTATGATGTTTTTTTGCTCCGGACTTAACTTGCCGATAAATTCCCGGGCGTTTTCTTGTGTGTCTTTGATATTCTCTGTTAAGCGTTGTTCGAAATTTTTACGTTGGTGTTTTTCAATCCGTTTTTGATTTTGTTTTTCTAATTCAGCAAACATTGTGTTGACCTGTTCATCGCTCAAATGAGGAGCAAGGTGCGCCAATTCAGGGCTAACATGGTCGCGAACGCGCACCCAATGTAGCTTCGCATTATCGAACTGTTGCCCCCATTGTTGAGCACTGATCGTCTCTTGTGACAGTTGCCATTTAATGTGTTCAAGCTGTGCTTTATATTCGCTTAATTCCTCTTGACGATGCCATGTCATCCACTGATCGACATGGCCATCAAGCAATGATTTTTGACGTTTGTCCAACTCGACATAATCATCGATATACCAATACATCAACCAATCGATATTGTTATAGGCAAATTTAGAACTGCACCCTGTCAGTAATATACTTAGGACGCTAAAAAGTAGCAGGTATTTTTTCATCGTAATCTCGTTAACTTTGACTAAAGGAAGCGCCGACACTTCCTCAGCTAGTCATTGGAATATAACCAGTTACTGATGGTAAGTCGGTAATATTATTTAGATTAGTTAAAAAAGCGTTAGCCGTTAATCATGGCCTTAACGTTATCCCGATGGCTTCTGCTCACTTTTAGCTCAGTGCCGTTTGACAAAATTAAGTGGTATTCGCCGCTAATATGGCTAACCAATTTTTGTACAAACTTAATGTTTACGATCGCCGAGCGATGTATACGTACAAATAGACGTGGATCCAATTCTTCTTCAAGCTCTTTCATCGTGCGGCGCATAATATGTGTTTGCTCTAACGCGTGCACACACATGTAGTCTCCCGCAGCATCAATCCACTGAATGTCTGCCAGCTCAACGCGAGTCACTTCTGTACCATCTTTAATGGCTAACACATCAGCGTATTGCGTGGTGCTGATCGATTCACCTATCGCTAAGCGGCGTAAAATATCTTCGCAATCATCGCCGGTAAAATCGGCAACCAACTGCGCTAACGTCTGTTTGTGATCTGATTCGCTGCTTAACGAGACGTGCTTAATCACTTTGTCTACTGCGACTCGCAATCGGCGCTCATCAACAGGCTTTAAAACATAATCAAGGGCATGGGCATCAAAAGCTTTAATGGCGTAGGTGTCATAAGCAGTCACAAAAATAACCATGGGTACAGGCTGATTGAGTTCGCGTAACTTATTGATTACCTGAAATCCATTTAAGCCCGGCATTTGAATATCTAAGAAAATGAGGTCAGGTCGTAGTTGCGGGATCAAGGCTACGGCTTCAATACCGTTTTTACATTGGGCCACAACATTTAACTCATTGAACTCAGCCAAACGCATCGCGAGTCCCTTGCGAGCAAGGGGTTCATCATCAATGATGACAGTATTAATCTTCATGTGGGGCTTCTTGCGTTTCAAATGGAATACGAATGCACACTTTTATACCAGAAGGTTGGCTATTAGAGATACTAAACGAAAAATCATTTTTGTATAACGAGGCTAATCGCTCTTGGATATTTTGTAAGCCTACCCCATTAGCACGGTACATTTGGCCGTTGTCTAAATCTGCTCCCGGGCCGTTGTCAGTGACTTCCAACATCATATCTCGCCCAAATACCTTAGCGGATACCGCTATACAGCCTCCATCTTCTAATTTTGAAATAGCATATTTAATGGCGTTTTCAATCAGCGGCTGCAATATTAGGCTGGGGACCAGTGCATCATTTGCATTGGGCTGAATATCCCAAATCACCGTCAAACGATCTTCGAAGCGCACTTTTTCAATTTCCAAATAAAGCTTAAGCGCCTCTATCTCTTGTCGAAGAGGGACTTTTTTGATCGGATCTTTATCTAACGAATAACGTAAAAAATCACTTAGCCGACTTACCATCGCTTCGGCAGTTTTATTTTCTTTCATTAGAATAAGGGTCGAAATCGCGTTTAATGTATTAAACAAAAAATGTGGGTTTAGCTGATAACGTAACATTTTAATATGTGCTTGATGCGCCATAGTAGAGGCGCGCAGACTGTTTTGCTTTTCTTTTAGCAACATCTGATAGTTCTTAATACCGAAATACAAACCGGTCCAACAGCCAATCATGATCAATGAATTTACCGTGTTAGTGAAATACATATACCACTCTTCAGGACGGTAACCTTTTTTGTATATTTCCCAATAATTGACGTTTTTAACCAATGCCCACATCAGAGCAACAATGTATATGCTGACCACTACGACTGTCAGCATTTTTAGTGGACTGAGCTTCATGGCTCTGGCATAAATATAACGAAGGGGAATAGTAAGCAACCAACCCGCGTAAGCATTTAAAATAATGACAAACAGCCAAACGCTACGCATATCATGCAAGAAAGAACCGATGTAATAGATTACCGCAAATCCACCCCACCCCAAGGTGTGTAGAGTCCAAAACATACGTTCGCGGGTGTCAAATAAAGCTTGCCACTTCATTACAGGAATACCATTAAAATTCAATGAAATACAATTATACGAGAAAGGTTGGCTAAGGTCTTACAGTTGGGCGTGTGCCCTTCCCCGTTTATCGCATATTAGCCAGCAAACGGGGACAAAATTTGTTTAATAAGGAATGTTCATGCGCTTAAGCCAATGCACCCACCACCATGCAGGACCGACTAATAAAAATTGCACATCCTTGAAAAAAGATGGGCTTTTGCCTTCTATTTTGTGACCAATAAACTGCAATATCCACATCACGACAAATAAAGTTAAGCAGACTTCCCAGACTTCGTAACGTGTTCCTTCAAGTAACATAATGCCATATAGCGCCACAACACTGAGCAATGTCATTGCGGCCCCAATGGGGCCGGATAATCTAAAGTAGTAATAAAGCATAGGGACCACTGCTATGTGTGCCCAAGTCACATCAAAATGCAGCAATACTTCAGGCCGAGGGACTGACCACAATAAACCCAATGTCACGAAATATATTGCGGGAACCGCAACGGCGTGAATAAGGATATTCAGTTTATTAGTATGACTGTGGCCATATTCGTTTAACAGCAACTCTATGCGGCGCATGTAAGTTCTCGCTCTTCTTTTAACAATTTATTAACAGCAATATATTGAGCATACCTAAAACCCGAACTTTCGTCTATTGACCTTTTGGCTTGCTCAAGGGACGTCATTATTGATCAGTAGTTGCGATAAAAGCTTAGCCACATCATTTTCTTCGGCACAAAATTGGATCCCAAAATATTGGCGAGTATCATCCTCTTTTTTGTTACGCACGTAACCTGACAGACTAATATCGTCTCCTTGTGAATTAGGGATAAGCAATTCAAGTTCTTGATCAATGGCTGGTCGCACACCTTTGGCGTCGCGACCAATACTGATCATGCAGCCCTGATTTGATATATCCCGCACCAAACACGGAACAATATGACTGCGCTCTTGAGTATCAATAATCATGGCGGCAATGCGTGTTTGTGCTCGCTGTTCGGCTCTTAGTCCATGACTTTGTATACTTTCGGGAAAGGAGGTAAAAACCAGCTTAGACGGCTTGGTTATAACAATGGTAATTTTGACTTTAAACGCGACAATTTCTCCGGTTTCATCTTCCAAGATACAGCGCACAATCATACTATTGTTCATGTAAATCGCCCCTCCTAACCCTGCCCACTTACTTTCATCAGGAAAGCGGAAAATCAGGTTACGGTTGCCATCAATGCCAACAAATTCCGTTTTAACCCGTCTTTTTAACGTCGGTGAATGGATCTGCAAATCAACGACCATACCTGGACGCATGGAACGCAATTTAAATAAATCATCGCTTGATAAACCAGAGTTATGTGGCAAGAGTCAGATATCCTGTAAAATCTAAAACAAAGGTATGTCTAATCAGTTCATTTAACGTAAAATTCACCTGAATATAAAGTGTTTTCGAAAAAGTTATCGCTAAGATGACTGAAAATTCCCATCATCTTCGTGTTTTTAAGGTTGCTGCTCATGTCTCAACACTCTGCTGCTATTCATTATACCCTTGACGTTTCATCTCTTGCTGGTCACATTTTAGGGGTGGTGCTGCACATTGATTTACCCTCTTCTGAGGGGCACGTATTATCACTTCCCGCTTGGATACCAGGCAGTTACATGATCCGTGATTTTGCGAAAAATATCGTACAAATCCACGCTGAGGACGAACAGGGTGTTCAGTTAACGCTGCGAAAAAATGACAAGCAAACTTGGCAACTGCCCCCTACGTCCGGTCCAATAAAGGTCCATTATCGTATTTATGCCTTTGACCTTTCGGTGCGTAGCGCATACGTATTTGATGACTTCGCCTTTTTCAACGGCACCAGTACTTTTTTAGCGGTAGAGGAACATCGCAACCAGCCCTGCGGGATAACGCTGATGAAGCCCAAACAAGCACAGTGCTCAAACTGGCGTGTAGCCACCACATTACCCGTGGCGAATAACACACTACATCATGATTTTGGTGATTACCTTGCCGCTGATTACAATGAGCTTATTGATCATCCTATCCTATTGGGTGAATACGACATTGTCCCCTTTGATGTCGTTACTCCCCTGAACCGCACCCCACTAGAAAAAGGAATGCCACCGGCGCATACCTGCCATTTCGAGCTCATACTTGCAGGTGGACATCGCAGCGATACCCAGCGTATCGCCAAGGACTTACGGGCGCTGTGCGCACATCACTTTGCTCTGTTCAATGATGTACCTCCCATTGACCGATATTTATTTATCACTATGCTCACCGGTAGGGATTTTGGTGGTTTGGAGCACATGTCATCCACAGCGTTATTGTATAGCCGTGACGATTTACCCAGCATCGCCCAAGCGGATCATATGCCTGACGGTTATCGTACGTTTTTGAGTTTGTGTAGCCATGAATTTTTGCACACCTGGCACGTCAAGCGCACTAGGCCTGCCGTACTTAAATCAAGTACTCTTGCTGAAGAAGCGTACACCCCGCAATTATGGATCTACGAAGGCTTTACCAGTTATTATGATGATATGAGTTTAGCTCGCAGTCAGGTAACGGATGTTAGCAGCTACCTTGAGGTACTGGGTCAAACGTTAACCCGTTTAGAGCGCAATATCGGTCGTCATAAGCAAACGGTCACCGAATCAAGCTTTGATGCTTGGACCAAGTTCTATCAACAAGATGCCAGTGCAATCAATAACATAGTGAGTTATTACGTAAAAGGGGCTGTCATCGCTCTTTGTCTCGACTTACAAATTCGCTTAACAAGCCAGCACAAACGTAGTCTGGATGATGTTATGCGCTATCTGTGGCAACATCATGGCAAAATTGATGTGGGTACCCCAGACGATATAATTCAGCAAATTATACTCGTGGAATTTGAACTGCCTTTACAGTCATTCATGCACGATGCCCTGTATACAAACAAAGACTTACCGGTACAAAGTCTATTGGAGACATTTGGTGTAAGCCTGCAACGTCGTCCACGGGTTGATGCGAATGATATTGGTGGTAAACCTGCAACTCGCACAAGGCCTAATCATTTTGGTGCAGCCTATAAAGCAGCAGATACCGGTGTCATCATCACCCAAGTAAGCGAAAATACACCTGCTTTTCACGCAGGCCTTCAGGTGGGCGATCAGCTGATTAGTCTGAATGACTGGCAGCTAACAAACACAAACTTACTTGATATCTATGACCACTTCCCTGAAAGCAGCGACTTAGTTATGTTTGTTCTTCGTCATCAACGACTCAAGCAGCTCACGTTAACGATTAATCAGGCTCTGCACGACACGATTTTTCTAACGGTAAACGACGAGCAAAAGTTGCTAAAATGGTTGTCAAACAAGCAAAAGTAACAGTCAAGTGCATCCCTATTAAGGCACGCATTCCCCCAACCAAAACAGTGCACCAGTTTTGCGCAAAGTGTTGCGATTTAAACTATTCTGGTGCACGGGTCCCGCGTTACTATCCATTTTAGTCAACAAGCACCATAAAAATGCCAAGTTTACACTGGTATTTCTTGGGCATGAACTTTGCTCAGGTGTTCTGTATATATAATCAGTTTGCTACTTAATCAAAATTATCGAAAAGGATTAATCCATTGCACAGCCAACCATTAGATATGCAACAATTCATCAGTGAAATGCCAAAAGCAGAGCTTCATGTTCATCTTGAGGGCACACTTGAACCTGAACTCAGTTTTGCGTTAGCAACAAAGAATAATATTCCGCTGGAGTACAAAACGCCCGAGCAATTAGTTGCGGCCTATGATTTTCATGATCTCCCATCGTTTTTAAAAATCTATTACGCTGGCATGAATGTGCTGATTAACGAAAGTGATTTTTACCAACTTACCTGGGATTATTTAGTTAAAGCAGCCAGTGAAAACATTGTATATGCCGAGCTTTTTTTCGACCCTCAAGCCCATACAAGTCGTGGTGTTAGCTTTGAGACTATTATCACAGGAATTCACAAAGCACAGCTCGATGCTGAGCAAAAGCTGGGGATAAACAGTCAATTAATCATGTGCTTTCTGCGCGAGCTAAGCGCGGAATCTGCAATGGAGCACCTCAAACTCGCCATGCCTTATTTACCTTGGTTAGTCGGGGTAGGACTAGATTCGAACGAAAGGGATAACCCGCCAACAAAATTCGCTGAGGTATTTGCTAAAGCCCGCGCCCTCGATCTTAAACTCACCATGCACTGCGATGTGAACCAGCTAAATACCTTAAACCATATCGAGCAGTGTTTAGATGAGATACAGGTTGACCGTATCGATCACGGCGTGAATGCGCTGCAAGACCCTGTGTTGCTTGAAAAAATCAAACAAAAAAAACTCGGGTTAACCGTATGTCCGATCTCGAATCGCTTTGTGGTCCAGTCATTAACCTCAGCGGAAATTCGTCAGATGCTTGAACACAATATACTGGTCACAATTAACTCTGACGATCCGGCATACTTTCGTGCCTACTTGAACGAAAACTTTATAGAATTACAAAAAGAGGGGCAATTCAGTGCACAGGATATCGTCACCATGGTAGAAAACTCATTTAAGGTGGCTTGGTTAAAAGACAGCGAAATAAACCAATATTTAGCTCAGGTCAGTCAATATACAAAGCAGGCTCAAAAAGCAGCCTAACATCAATCCAGTTAGTTATATCACTGACAAGCAATTCGTTAGTGATATATAAGCTACTGTGCTGAGTGACTATCAATTGTTGTGATGCAAATTTTGATTGTGATTAGCACGTCTAATCGCACACTGTGTATGATGATTAAAATTTGTTGAGGAATCCCCCATGATAAAAGCTTACGCAGCACACGAACCAAAAGGTCAACTCACCCCTTTCGAATATGATCCTGGCGAACTCAAGCCCAATGAAGTTGAACTTGACGTTATGTATTGCGGTGTCTGCCACAGTGACTTAAGCGTTATCGACAATGAATGGGGGTTTAGTCAATATCCTGTTGTTGGCGGTCACGAAGTCGTTGGTACCATCCGTCAGATCGGCAGTGAGGTCAAAAGCCTTAGAATAGGCCAAGTTGCTGGTTTAGGCTGGCATGCTGGTTATTGTGATCATTGTCGTCAGTGTGACACAGGCGATCATAATTTATGTGCAAAAGCGCGACCGACCATTGTCGGCCATCATGGCGGTTTTGCCGACAAAGTGCGCGCGCAGGAAAGTGCAGTGGTAGTTATTCCTGATGGGATCGATCTCGCATCGGCTGGGCCATTATTTTGCGGCGGAATCACGGTATTTAATCCCTTGAGTGAATTTGCGATTAAACCTACAGATAAAGTCGCCGTAATCGGTATTGGTGGTTTAGGGCACTTAGCTTTGCAGTTTCTCAATGCATGGGGATGTGAAGTGACTGCATTTACTTCCAGCGAAGCAAAGCAACAAGAAGCCAAGTCGATGGGCGCCCACCACGTGATTAACTCACGGGACAAAGCACAAATTAAACAAGCCGCGGGGGAATTCGACCTCATTATATCTACCGTCGCCGTTACGCTGGATTGGGAAGCTTATATCAGCACGCTTGCACCGCGTGGTCGTTTGCATTTTGTTGGCGCGATAACCGAACCATTAAAAATCAGCGTTTTTTCGTTAATGTCACAACAGCGTAGTGTTTCTAGCTCCCCGGTAGGTAGTCCTGCCACCATTGCAAAAATGCTTGAATTCGCCAAACTGCATGACATCAAACCGGTTATCGAAACCTACTCATTCGACGAAATCAACCAGGCGCTTGAGCGGCTTCGTGTGGGTGATGTGAAATATCGCATCGTATTGAAGCGCTAGGCAAGTCTTTCAAATCCGTATTTGTCTGGCCCCGTATAACCGGTCGCGTTTGATCAGTAATATGAGGGCCTGACAAACAGGTGGTGTTAAAGCCACCATACATTGTGCGCCATGCGTGATTAGCGAACGAACATCCAGATCCCCGCTGCAATCATAAACAGATTCTCTGTCAAAGAGACAAAACCCAATGGCACATTGGTATCACCGCCTGCGCAAGCGCATTTCAGGTCTCGTTTATCTATGTAAACTGCCTTAATCACCGACACGGCGCCCACTGTACCTATAAAAAGTGATACCGGTGCAACTAGCCACGCAGGGAGCCCCGCTATCATACCTATACCTGCAAATGCTTCAGCAAACGGATACACGTAGGCATAACGCACCACCTTCATGGCAAATAAATCGTAGGTAATAAACTGATTTGAAAAACTGTTTAAATCACGCAGTTTTTGCACTGCCAACACACTCATGCTCAACGCAACAAAGACCTCCAAAGTGCGCATTGAAAAGATGTTTTGCATGACAGCGCCTTGGCCGACATGATAGGAAAATGCAATGGCGAGAACAAACGCCATTGCAAATATGGAGGTGACGGGTGTGTACGTTTTCCCTTGAGGCCCGGCAGGCGGCTTGCCAAAATAACTGCGCAGCTCATCGTATCCTCCTACCCGCTCATTATCGATAAACGTTTGTGGTGTAGTTTCAACGTCATGTTTTGCTTTAAAGGCATCGGCTTCTTCACGTGTTGTTAATGTATGATCTTGTACTTCAAACCCTTTTCTCTCGAGCAGATCTTTGGACTTAAGACCAAAAGGACAGATGTGCTCAGGCGTGACCATACGATATAGACTGGCTGTTTTACTCATGTTCTTCTCCCTTATTTAAACACTTAAATAACACCTGTATTAACGGCCTCGTCAATACAGGGTAAAAATCGAACTATAAATTGACGTTAAATTTAGGCACTGGGCGATGTTCAGCGCCAGCCCTATCTTGGGCTACTCCATTGACCCGAATATCGTCGAGCAGCCATTGCATTTCCTTAATTTCACGTCGCTGAGCCTTAATGATGTCATCCGCTAATTGGCGCACTCGATAGTCTTCGATATTGGCCCGCTCACTGGTCAATATTGCAATGGAATGATGGGGGATCATGGCGCTCATCCATGCGCTATCGTCGATGGTATCTTGTGAGCGCACTAGGTAAAGAGATGACACAAAAATCAATGTGCTAACAACAAAAATAGCGATATTGCCTTTTTTGTTGCTGTACATTTTGAGCATGAATAGCAGCATAATGATCGCCATGGCAGCGCCCATATAAATGGCCATGTAGACTCGAGTTTCACTGAAGAATACGTGCCCAAAGGCATAAGTATTCAAATACATTAATCCAAACATAACCACCGTAGATGTGACTATCATGGCCAAAAATTTTATATAATGAGACATTACTCACTCCTGTTTTTTTCGAACTTTGGGCGTGTCGGCCGGACAAAACGTAATACCATACTGACACGCACTTTATTAACATGGGGGATAAGCTGAAAACGTAATGGCATGAAAAATCAACGCCACAACTAAAATTAGCTGGGTATCGGAGGGCGAAGATCCCGTGAGAAATGTGCTGAAAGGTAATCAGATATTGATTCTGTTATCTCAATGCTCTCATTCATTGGTTCGAAGGTGATATGACTGGGAATAATAGCAAAATGTGCGCACATCCCCCCAGTACAATTACACTGTCCCTCACAGCAGTCTTGCATGGGCTGCCCGGAATGTTGATGCTGCAGCGACTTAGTACTGCCTTTCACAGGATTTTCGGTGTGAGCATTGAGGGACGGTAAAAAACGACGGTTCTCCAACGACGGTACTTTTAATCTGAGCGTCATTTTGGAAAGCCCTTCGACAGCAACTTGATTTTCAAACGTTTGGACTTGCCCAGCAAACATAGCCTCGTCAGTATGATGACATGCAAAGGCATCGGCGGCATAAAACACACAGCTAACCAACACCATAATCAACTTGATCATTGTGCGATTTGTCGTGCTGCTATGTTTTATTAATGGCACTTTGTATCTCCTTTATTGACTCAGGCAATCTAAAGTATCAGGCCGTCACATTGCCGCTAAACAAGCATTATTTTTTGGGCAATATTACCACTCACTAAGTAAAAATTACCGAATAACATAATTAATAGAATATAAATAAAAAATAAAATTCTATTAAAACAAATAGTTAAAAAAAACAGGCAGGTGTATTGAAATGATGAAAATGCCTTTTGTCTATGTATGCAGCAAAGATTGCACCAAATTATATTGATTGCATTGAAACAGAAGGTTATGTCAAAAGCTGTTTGATAACGGAGATGACATTAGACATGTGCCTAATGTTGTTAGGATAAAACGGCACGGTATTTTTCGTACACATACCAAGAAGGGAAATGGATTAAACAAAGAATCAACCTAAGCCCCATTGAAGCGGTCACTTAGGTTGATCGAAAGTACAATGCTTTATCGTTCGTTTAGGCGCTGATTGTACTATCAGTTATAGGATGAATTTAGCCTCGCGTTTGCGCCACAAGAAATACACGACAGGTACAACGAGCAAACTGAGCACTAGTGCACTAGCCATCCCGCCCACCATAGGCGCGGCAATACGACTCATTACTTCAGATCCGGTGCCACTGCCATACATTACAGGTAACAAACCTATGATGACTGTGGCCACCGTCATCATGACAGGGCGTACTCTTAACCCTGCCCCTTGCATTACGCTGTGGCGTAATTTATCAATGGAAAGTTGACCACCTTTTCCTAACTCCTCCTTGCATAATTGTTCATACGCTTGATTCAAATACACCAACATGATCACGCCGATTTCAACCGCCACGCCTGCCAGAGCAATAAAGCCCACCCCCACGGCCACAGACAGGTTAAAATCGGCCAAATACACTAGCCAAATCCCCCCTATCATGGCTAATGGCAACGTACCCAAAATGATCGCCACCTCAGCAAAGCGTTTAAAATTAAGATAAAGCAATAACACTATGATGGCCAGAGTGAGGGGAATAACATAATTAAGCTTTTCTTTGGCCCGCTCAATATATTCATACTGCCCCGCCCAAGTCACGCTGTACCCTGGCGGTAGCGTTAATTTCTTCTGCAGTAACTTTTTGCCATTTTGCACATAATGACTCACATCGATATCCGCAATATCGATAAATATCCATCCGTTTAAACGTGCATTTTCGCTTTTAATCGCCGCGGGTCCTTCATCTATATACACCTTTGCCACATCACCTAAGGTCAAATGCTGACCGTTTTTTGTGACTATAGGCAATATCTTCAATTGCTCTGGGCTATTTCGATATGCTTGAGGATAACGAACGTTAATCGGGTAACGCGCCAGTCCTTCTACCGACTCACCAACATTGACTCCCCCTACAGCCATGGAGACCACTTGTTGAATTGCACTCACGCTCAAGCCGTAGCGCGCTGCTGCTTCTCGGTCGATATCCAATTTAATGTATCGTCCACCCACAGCCCGCTCTGCATAAACGGACGCCGAACCTTGCATGGGGGTGAGTAGCCGCTCAATATTTTGACCAATTTGCTGGATCACCGCCAAATCTTCACCCGCCACCTTAATACCCACAGGGGTTTTTATGCCCGTTGCCAACATATCAATACGGGTTTTAATCGGCATGACCCACGCATTTGTTAAACCCGGCAGGTTAACCGTATTTTCTAACTCTTTGCGCACATCCGCCTTAGTCATTCCCGGGCGCCACTGATCTTGTGGCTTAAATTGAATAAAGGTTTCTATCATGGTCAGCGGCGCCGGATCGGTCGCTGTATCGGCCCGGCCAATTTTACCAAACACATTTTTGACTTCAGGAACACTGCGAATGAGCTTATCAGTTTGCTGTAGGATCTCCCGTGCTTTGCCAACCGACACCCCAGCATAAGTCGACGGCATGTACATTAAATCGCCCTCATCTAAAGGGGGCATAAATTCACTGCCAATTTCGCTAAGGGGATAAAACCCCACTAGCGCAATAATAAACGCCCCAAGCAAAGTGCTTTTGGGATAATTCAACACCTGCTTCAATAGCGGCATATACAGCGCTACCAACGCCCGATTGACTGGATTTTTATGCTCACTGATAACTTTGCCCCGTATGGCGTAGCCCATTAGCACAGGTACAACGCTAATCGCTAAGCCTGCTGATGCTGCCATGGCATAGGTTTTGGTAAACGCCAACGGTGCAAACATTCGGCCCTCTTGAGCTTCAAGCATAAATACCGGCAAAAAGCTGACCGTGATAATAAGCAGGCTAAAGAATAACGCAGGGCCCACTTCAGATGCGGACTTGATCACAATTTCCCAGCGATTTTTCTCGGTGAGTTCTGTGTCTTGCATATGTTTGTGCATGTTTTCTATCATGACGATGGCACCATCTGTCATGGCACCAATCGCTATGGCAATCCCCCCTAGCGACATGATATTAGCGTTGATCCCCTGCCAATACATGATAATAAACGCAATCAATATACCCAGTGGTAAGCTGATGATGGCCACGAGCGATGAACGTATATGAAATAGAAATACTGCGCACACCAACCCCACGATGAATAGCTCTTCTAACAATTTTGTCCATAAATGTTCAACCGCACTATCAATCAACTCGGAACGATCATAAACGGGCACAATCTCAACACCATCAGGCAGCCCTTGTTTCAGCACTTCGAGCTTTTCTTTAAAAGCTTCTATGGTTTTTTGCGCGTTTTCACCGAAACGCATAACGGCAATACCACCAACTACTTCGCCTTCCCCATTAAGCTCCGCGATACCTCGGCGCATTTTAGGCCCAAGCCGAATGTCTGCCACATCGCGCAATAACACTGGCACCCCGTTGTCGTTAAAACCTAAAGGAATACGGGCAAGATCTTCGCTTTTTTGGATATAACCATTGGTCGAGACTAGATATTCCGCTTCGGCCATCTCGATTACAGACGCTCCTACCTCTTGATTACCTGCTTGAATAGCGGTTTGAATTAGGCTCAGGGGTACGTTAAAGGCCCGAAGTTTGTTCGGGTCGACGACCACCTGATATTGCTTGACCATTCCGCCTATGGCTGCCACCTCTGAAATACCGGGCACAGTTTGCAGTTCAAACTTTAAAAACCAATCCTGTAATGACCGCAGTTCACTTAAGTCATGGCGGCCACTTTCATCTTTTAGGGCGTAGATGTACACCCAGCCAACGCCAGTTGCATCCGGACCTAGTTCAGATTTTGCTTGAGCAGGTAAACTGGAACTTACCTGGGACAGATACTCTAGTACGCGAGAACGCGCCCAATAGGGATCGGTATCGTCATCAAAAATGATATACACGTAGGAGTCACCGAAGAACGAAAATCCGCGCACAGTAGTCGCGCCGGGCACTGACAACATAGCGCTAGTCAGTGGATACGTGACCTGATCTTCCACAACTTGGGGGGTTTGTCCTGGGTAACTGGTTTTAATAATCACCTGCACGTCTGACAAGTCAGGGATCGCATCCACCGGGGTGTTTTTGACACTAAACAGGCCTAACGCCACCACCATGGCGGTAACAAGTAGCACCAATAACCGATTGGTCACTGACCATCGAATAATATGCGCTATCATTGTGTGTCCTTAGTCATTAACGTGAATGAGGTAACGATAAATTCTCCGTCTTTTATTTCGAACGTAAAGGTCATTTCACTTTTGGGCAGTAAGGTTTTAATAACCGCGGGGCTAAGCTGGTCACTGAAAATAAAATCCATGGTGTCAGGTCCGCGGCCCCACTTTTTAATTGGACCCCGGCTAATATTGACCAAACCTGATGCGTAGTCGATTTTGTTGACGGTACCTTTTACCGTCGCTTGCTGCGTCACCGAATGTGCCATGTTTTGTGCATCATGCTTCATGTTTGACATAGATTCGTTTTGATTCATGCCACTCATACTTTCCATATCACCTATGATAGTTTCAGATTTCTCTGATAGAGTAGACGCAGCGTTATCATGGTCCATGCGTATAAAATCAGAGGAAATGCTGCTTTGCGAGTCCAATAAAAATTGTGCCGAAGTGACAATTTCATCACCGGCTTCTAAGCCTTGCACAATCTCGATAAAGTCACTGTTCATGCGACCTAATTTGACCTCGACCGATTTGAAATAGCCTTTTCCAAGCGCCAATACTAAGCGGTCTTGGCGACCTGTTCGTATAACCGCCTCACGTGGAACAAGCAACGTGGGTTCACTAGCTTTGCCATCAATCCTAATGTCAGCAAACATATTGGGCTTTAGCTGACGTTGTAAATTTTCAAAACGTAATCGTACGCGTAAGGCTCGCGTGGTTTTGTCAAGTGACGGATATATGTAATCTAATTCGCCATGCCATTGTTGTTCCGGCAGATAAGCCACATTCATTGTCACCGGTAACCCAACTTCAAGCAAAGCTGCTTGCTGCTCAAATACCTCAGCCTCAACCCACACTTCATCTAAGCTCGCTATCGACATCAAAGTATCCCCGGGTTTAACATAAAATCCGTGACGGATTTTTAAGTGCTCTAATACCCCGGATTGCGGTGCATAAAAGGTCACGCTTTGCAGCACTTTATTGCTATTTTGCAGTTCTTCCATGGCTTTGTCAGGCATATGTAGCGAGTGCAAACGCTGGCGGGCGGCATCAATCAGCACTCGATTATCGCGCTTCTTCGCTAATAAATATTCCTCTTGGGCACTCACCAATTGTGGAGAATAAATACCGTAGACCTTTTGGCCCTTGGTGACAGCTTCCCCTGCGGTGCTGACGTACAAGGCATCTACCCAGCCCTCTACGCGAGGGTGCATGTGCACTATCGTGTCTTCGTTGTAACCGATGTAACCCACGGTATGTATGGTGTTATTGAGCGTAGCCAAGCGGACACGTGCCGTGCGCACACCAAGGTTATTGATCACATTGGGTGAAACCTTTACTGCACCAGCTTGTGCGCTCATATCATTGTCGTCACTTTTTTCATCATAAAAAGGTATCAACGCCATGCCCATGGGCGATTTACCGGGTTTGTCCCGGCGAAAATTGGGATCCATTGGGGCGACCCAATACAAGGGTTCACTTTGAGACTGGTTGCCCTTTACTCCAGGGCTCATGTTCTCCTTCGTACCAAAATCGTTCTCAACAGCAAACTGAAGATAAAGCGTAGTGGTAATAAGGCCTCCTAAAATAAACGCGCCGACAACGTAAATGACTGTTTTCATGGGTGACGTTCCTGATTGATTTCTGAGGGTTGAGCGCTAACTTGTTCCGTTGACATCACGCCCTTAAAGCTTGGTGATCCAGCTTTAAACGTGTCGCTTTGGGATGAAACGTTAATGTTTTGATTTTGCGCAGGTAAAAAATATTGTATTTTTGCTTGGGTTCTCTGTTGTTTATTCATCAGGTTAAGCTGCTCGAGACGAGCATCGAGTTCAATTATCGCCACCTCGGTTGCTTGGCTTAAGCTGCCATAATCGTGACTGAGGTTAGCCATAGAGACTTGTTTTTGTGCAGCAATGTTACCTAGGATCACCTGTTCATAATGAGCAATACGTCGAGTGTACGACCTATACTGGCCGTGCAAGCTATCAACTTGAGCCAACATTTCTCGCAACTGTAAGCGATAATCTGTGCGTAAGGCTTCTTTTTGATGATGTGATGCAGCCAGTAAATTATCTTGTTTGACCGATGAAAAAATAGGCACATCCACGCTAATACCAACCGACCAAAAATCAGCACGACTGCGGTTTGCATCATCGTCTTGACGATAAGCATAACTGGCATTAACCCCCCACTGGGGCGCGTATTGACTTTTTGCTAATTGTACGTCGCTATCACTCGCCGCTATGCCTTGATTTAAGGCTTTCATTCTAGGATGCTGAGACAACAATTGCGCAATGGCGTGACGATCGATTCTGTCTACACTGGCTAACATAGGTAATGGCATTAACCTAGGCAATGTCGATCCCGTTGTGTCATCCACATCACACTCTTCAAACCGAGCCGCAATAACAACTGAGGGATCGTGTTTATTGTTGTCAGGCTCTTTTAACAACCATTGACATAAATTAGCCAGTGCTGTGCCCTGGCGCGTTCGTAGCTCAGCGATACGATCATCTAGCCGAGCTAAGGTTAATTGTGCAGCGAGCACATCGTTCTGCGTGAGATTCTTTTGGCCACTTGTATAGACGGCGGCATAATGGGTCTGAGCAATATCAATAAGCTGCTCGAGCAAATCTCGTTGCTTGATTGAAAGCCCAACACCTTGTTTAGCCGTATATAGATCTAGCCATAACAAAGTCACATTAAGTTTTACTTGGGCTAAGCGGTCTTGGCGCAGCAAAGGTTGTTGCGCAGCAAGCTCATCAAAGTGCTGGCGGGTGATCGCCCGGCTGTCACCTCGAGTGAACATTTGTTTAACCCCTAGCTTGAATTGTGTCATTGGCTCTTGATTAAAGGCAAAGCCATCACTGGGTACATTCAACATACCAAGGGAAAATTCAGGATTTGGTAAGGTATCTGCAGCTGCACCTTGAGCGGTAAGCGCATGCTCCTTCTCATCACTACCAGTAAGCCAAGGATCATGTTGCTGGGCTTGTAGCACCGCCTGCTGCAAACTCATTGCCCGACTTTGGGGACTTAATACGAGTATGCTACAGGTCAATACCGAGCAAACGGCAATACTTAGCGCACTGGGCACACGGCTTTTAACGTTAGCCAATATCATTATTACTCTCTACAGGTATATTCGAGCTATTTATCGACGAGCCTGATTCGATACGAAAAATAGATCTGCTTAAAATGAAAAAGCCCAGCAATAAAGCATGGCTTTCTCGGTTAAATGGGATAAATGCGCCTTAAAAGGCCCAATTACTCGTCTTAACCGTTTATTGGAGGGCGTTGTAATTTGGCAGGAAAAAGACTTGGAATAGAAAATAACCGGTCTGAAATTTTATCTTCGGGTAGGTTATTAGCAAAATCGGATTGCGCTGACATAAGCGTAAACACTCCACAAGCAGCAATCGGACAGTGGCATGACTCAGCGCTGTTTTGCTCACAGCAATCCATGTTCATGCCGACACCTTGTGTCATAGGCGGTTCATCATTGCTCATTTGCATCATGCAAGGGTCGTTAGCTGCGTCACGGTAGGTGGTCCCATCGGACATTTTTACCATGGGTAAAACACTTTCTTTGTCATGCATGGTAAAGCAATTCATACCATTAACCGCGAACGATTGACTAGCAAACAGTATTGCTATCAAAAGATATGTGGTTAATTTATAGGTCATGTTTTACCGTTCTCAATATAAGGGTTGGTCGCAATTACATTGCGTTTAGTGTCATCAATACAAAGCAAAAAGAGCAATACATCAGTCGATTCGTTGCCAGTTTATCGTTAGTGCGCTGAGTGTGCACGCAAAAACGTCTTTAATGGAAGTTGACCCTGTATCATATTCTTACGTGATATCTACTCAGTAGGGACAGTGTTTGTCGGTAAAATCTTTCGCGCTAATGCTACCCAAAATGGACTGGCGAATAAACTGAGGGCAATTACAGCAACCGTCACATGATAACCATAATCACTAATAAGCTTTGACTGACGCCCTAACGTAGCCAAAATAAAACTGAACTCCCCCACTTGAGCGAGCATAGCGGCTGCATACACACTCTTAGCCCAACTCACCTTCAAGGCTCTCAATGTGACGGTCGCGATAAGCGTATTTCCCACCAGTACCATGAGTAACAGCACAGTAAGTAATCCACTGTTTTGCAGTATAAAATGTATATTTAACAGCATGCCTATCGACATAAAAAATATAGCAATAAAGACCACATGAAACGCTTCTAAACTGGTTCGGATCCAAAGAGAGTCTTTCATTTTGGCCACCAGCATGCCGCCAACGAAAGCACCTAATGCCGTGGATAAATGCATTAGCCCTGACAGTAAGCTCAAACCGAAACAGCATAACAAGGCGCCAATCACTTGTAACTCGTGATTCACCTTGAGTTTATTTAACCACCGAAATTCGATGTATGCTTGATTAAGCAGCCATCGCACCAGCAATAACACAACGATACCCGCAATGACTTGCATAGCAATAACATTGGACTGCACACCCGTTTCATCCATGATCCCAATAACAATGACCATGGGTATCACTGCCAAGTCCTGAACCAATAAAATACCCAGTACATGCTGGCCTTGTTCACTGTGCAACTCATTCTTGTCTTGCATGAGTTTGAGTACCACAGCGGTACTGCTTAAACTGAGTACAAAGCCAAGTAACACGATGCGCTCTGCAGACCAATTCAACAAACTGCCGATTGCAAACATGCTGAGCAAACTTAATACTATCTGTAACCCGGTACTGCCGATAGAAATACGCCAACTATGACGCAATTTGTCAGGGCTGACCTCCATACCAATGAAAAACAATAATAAAATGACACCCAACGAACCCATAGTCTCGATAACATCGATATTGTTTATCAAACTTAAGCACTGGGGACCCACAATGAGCCCAGTCAATATATAAGCAAGGACTAAAGGTAATTTAAAATGTCGAAAAACAAGGGCAAAAATTAAACCAATAAAGGTAGTGCCGACTACGGCCGGTAAAATAGGATCAAAATGCATAGGGTCCAAAGTGCTAATAAAGTCGAATTCGTCATGTAACGGGGTTTCCTTTGGCAGTGAAATACATCCCTATCGCCAAATAAACTAAACACATCACAGACTCGAAAAAAGGTCGTTATGAACACAGACCCTGACATGGAAAAAGGTTCATTTTTGACAAGTTTTGTAACGCTTTAAAACAGCCAATATTAAGCTAATAGCCTTTAAAAATGAGAGAAAACAGCCTTTACTAACACGTTACTGTACTTTGCTTAAAACAACATAGATCGCCATCTTATCACTGGGTTTTATAAGCTGGTCTTGGTTCTTCATCAACTGTTAATTTGAATACGTCTGGTCGAGAATAATGCCCAGCGGGATCCAAGTCGTAACGCGCTTTTACAATGTCATCTAAATCAATTACGGCGCTGATTAAGCCCTCTTCATTGTAAAGTGGCCCAGCTAATATGCAGCCCATGGGTGAGACAATAACGCTACCGCCACGAATAAGCGGTTTATCCGCTGGCCAAATATGGTCCGGCATATCACCAGCCTGTGGTGGGCCCATGTATTGACATGCGCTGACTAGAAAATTACGCCCTTCATAGGCAATATGACGCATACTCGCTTGCCATATATCTCGGTCGTCTACAGTCGGCGCACACCAAATATCCATGCCTTTAGCGTACATAGTGCTGCGTAGCAAAGGCATATAATTTTCCCAGCAAATAGCCGCGCCTACTCGCCCAGCGGTGGTGTCCACAACAGGAATGGTTGAGCCATCACCCAATCCCCAGATCAGGCGTTCGCTGGCGGTTGGCATCAATTTTCTGTGTTTATTCACCTCACCATTTTGGGTGATAAATAATGCAGTACAATAAAGCGTACTCCCCCCGCGTTCGATTATGCCTATCACGATAGACGTATTACACATGATTGCTAATTCAGTGAGCGCTTGGACTTCAGGACCGTCGATTTCAATGGCTTGCTGGAAGTAAGCTAAGTATTCTTCACGGCCTTGCTCAGTACGATACCCGACCCGCGTGCCAAAATCCGAGCCTTTTGGATACCCGCCTAAGAGCGCTTCAGGTAACACCAATAAATCGCAATGGCTGTCTTGAATAGCCTGTTTAAAACTCACGATGCGCGCTAACGTTGCAGCAGTTCCGTCTACAGATGAGCCAAGTTGTAACGCAGCTATTATTCTCTTATTCATTGACTGTCCTGTTTTTCAGATATATTGATTGATGCCTTAACCTTATTTAAATGTGCAATATTGATAAGCACCCTGTCAATGCAATTCGCGATGGCTTGCCCTAGTAACCGATGGTTCACTTGCGCTTGTTTCATTAGCACCTTACTCTGAACTAAAACAATGATAAGGCTTACCCAATGACAACGACTGCCCCCTTCCCCCATCTTTTAAGTCCACTTGATCTTGGGTTTACCACCTTGAAAAACCGAACCTTGATGGGCTCTATGCATTTAGGCCTAGAAGAAGAAAAAGGCGGCTTCGATAAACTGGCCACATTCTACGGCGAACGTGCAAAAGGCGGCGTAGGTTTAATTGTTACCGGTGGCATCAGCCCTAACATTGCTGGTTGGGTCGCGCCATTCGCGGGACGCATGAGCTCAAGCCGTCATGCTAAAAAACACAAGGTGATAACCGAGGCAGTTCATCGCGAAGGTGGCAAAATTTGCATGCAAATACTGCATTCTGGTCGCTACGGCTATCATCCCTTTAACGTATCAGCATCAGCGATGAAAGCCCCTATCGCCCCCTTTAAACCCAAAGCATTGTCGGTTAGAGGGATCAAAAAGACGATCAAGGATTATGTGTCCTGTGCAGGGTATGCCCAAGAAGCTGGCTATGACGGTATCGAAATCATGGGCTCAGAAGGCTACCTCATTAACCAGTTCTTCTGTCAACGCACCAATCACAGAGACGATGAATGGGGCGGCACATTAGCAAACCGAGCACGCTTGGCTATTGAAATAGTGCGTCAAACGCGGCAAAAAGTAGGCACTGATTTCATCATTATTTATCGTTTATCTATGCTTGATTTAGTCGAAGGTGGCGCCCCATGGGACGAAGTCGTTTATCTTGCCAAAGCCGTTGAGCTAGCAGGTGCAACGTTGATCAATACAGGCATCGGCTGGCATGAAGCCCGCATACCGACCATAGTGACATCAGTGCCAAGAGCAGCCTTCACTTGGATCACGCAAAAGATGAAAGCTGAAGTATCACTGCCGCTGATCACCACCAATCGCATTAATACTCCAGAAGTAGCCGAGTCTGTGTTAGCGGATGGCCATGCGGATATGGTATCCATGGCCCGGCCTTTTTTAGCAGACTCACAATTTGTGGCTAAAGCCATGCGTAATGAATCAGATCAAATCAATACCTGTATTGCCTGTAACCAAGCCTGCTTAGATCATGCCTTTGCCCAAAAGCGCGCCAGCTGTTTGGTTAATCCCCAAGCCTGTTATGAAACTGAATTAATTTTTAGCACAGTGGTCAACGTAAAAAAATTGGCCGTCATTGGTGCCGGCCCAGCAGGATTAGCTTTTGCAACTTATGCAGCACAGCGCGGGCATCAGGTACATTTATTTGAGCAAGCCAATGAAATTGGCGGTCAGTTTAACTACGCCAAGCAAATTCCAGGTAAAGAAGAGTTTTATGAAACCTTGCGTTACTACGCACGTATGATTGAGGTAAATGGGGTTCATTTGCACCTCAATACCTCTGTGGATGCAGAGCTTATTCAGCAACAAGACTTTGATGAAATCATCATGGCCACCGGCATCAAACCTCGTCAATTGGCTATCCCCGGTATTGAGCATAAAAAAGTCTTGAGCTACATAGATGTACTACGCGACCACAAACCGGTGGGCAACAAAGTTGCGCTTATTGGTGCTGGCGGTATCGGCTTCGACGTCGCTGAATATTTAGTTGAACACGAGCAACTGACCACCCATCTCGATAAATGGCTAGATCATTGGGGGATCGACAAAGAGATGGCTCATCCTGGTGGGTTAACGACAGCAAAAATTTCGATTTGCCAGCGAGAAGTCTATTTACTCCAGCGTAAATCTAGCAAAGTAGGTGCAGGGTTAGGCAAAACGTCAGGTTGGGTACACCGAGCCTCACTGACAAGACACAAGGTGAATATGCTCAACGGCGTCGAGTATCGTAAAATTGATGACCAAGGTTTGCATATCAGTATCAAAGACACGCCTCGCGTACTGGCAGTTGACAACATCATAATCTGTGCAGGGCAAGAGCCGTTGCGTGAATTGCAGGCGAGCTTATTAGCATTGAATGTGCCTGTACACGTTATTGGCGGAGCGGATGTGGCGGTGGAGTTAGATGCCAAGCGTGCCATCAGGCAAGGGGCTGAATTGGCAGCGAAAATATAATGCCAACGGAATATTAAGGCTGCAACCAAGCAAAATGTATCGTCATCGGCTTGTTAGTGCCCCAGAGCACTAACAAGTCATAATAGAAGATGGTTACATCAGCAATTAATAATCACACTGACCTTGGTTGATGTGTTCAGCGCGGTCCACAAAATACCCAGCAAGTAACTGATTCAATGCAGTACGTGCCGCATTTGCCTGGGAAATTTCGCTATCGGTCACCGCTTTAGATATACGATTGTAGTGATAACCGTAAAAGTGAATGCCCGCTCCTTTTAGCGCGTGCGCCATGTTATCGATGTTATGTTGCTTATCATCGACAAACACCACTGATGCGTATTCATCTCCTGTGCGCTTAAGTAAGTCTAAAAGCATCACGCCTTTGTCCATACCTTGCACCATAAAAACTCCATCTACGTAACTTACCTGAGCAGTACGTCCACCTAATGTATAATCGTAATGGTATCCAATATCAGATAAAGCTAACGATTTATTGCTAAAATTCAACTGATTACGCTCCAACTCTCGCATAGTTGCCGAGCGATATGCCCCTGAGCGAGCCGTTAAAATAACTACATCGTTGTTCACACTGTGCACAATATCAGCCATGTTCGTCTGGGTTGGTTGGTTTACGGCCATTTCGAACACCATGCCCAATACATCAAACAGGCAGTTAACTTTTTCACTGTCGCGGGTGTTCACAGGTGCACCTTGTAGATCAAGTGCCCTGCCTCGTTGCCAGTCATACCATTTATCGCTACCAAAAAACTCTGTAGCGGTCAGCAATGTATCGTCAATATCAAAAACCACTAAGGTCGAACGCGTGTCCAAAGTATTGGCTTTATCAACTGCGTCTTGCAGCTCGTTTGTTTCATACACCGCACTGACCACAGGTTCTATCACCTGGGTATCGATAGACCCGAGTTCATTATGACTCGTGGCACAGCCCGCTATAAATAAGCTCGAACTCAGCCCGAGAAGCGCTGCATATATCATAGGTTTAGGCCGGTTAATGGCACGGGCCAAAAAGGTTTGTGTAAGCATTATTATTTTCGTTATGCGCAAAATTAGGCGGCGATAATACAACATTTAACGCCTATGGTGTACCCACAATTCCCTTGCTAAAACCTGTGGATATCACCGTAAACATGTCTTATGTCAGCACGTCATACTGATATTTCCCTGCCAATCAATTCCCTTCGCTGGTTCGGCTAGTGAGAAAAGTTCAATTATGATTTGTAAATAAGAATTGTTTTTATTACCATTCTCGAACTTTTACACCTAATCAAACGGATATACTATGCAGCATGCTTCACTCACCTTGCTCTCACTCGTTGTCAGCGCCAATCTTCACGCTCAAAATCAGATCAGTACTGATAATAATGATCTCGAAAGAATGATCATCACCGGCAGCCGCATCGTTGAAAGCATTGATGAAGTGCCAGCATCTATCGTCATCATCACTCAGCAGCAGATACAAGACCAACTCAAAGTCACCAGCGAGTTACAATCACTATTATCAACGCTCGTGCCTGGTCTTGCGCCTTCTACGGGTACGTCTAGTAATTCTGGGCAAACCTTACGCGGTCGAGCGCCTTTGATTATGATTGACGGTGTACCTCAATCCACTCCTTTGCGTAACGGTTCCTTGGGTGTACGTAGCTTGGATGCTAGTACAATAGAGAGAATCGAAGTGATAAAAGGTGCGACCTCTGTTTACGGAAACGGAGCGGCTGGCGGGATCATTAATTACATCACCAAGAAAGCAGCAAGCGATAAACCCTTGTCGGGCCACGTAACCGTTTCATCGCGCTTTAGCGGCGTAAAACTTGACGACACTCTAGGCGCTCGGGTCGATGGTGGAATTAACGGTCAGCTTGATAAATTTAGCTATGTACTTAATGCAAGCTACGAGGAAAATGGCGTACAACGGGATGCCGAAGGAGATATTCTTGGCCTTACCTATGGCTTATCAGATACCAATACACAAAATTATTTCATCAAATTGGGCTATCAATTTGATGATGAAAAAGCCCTGCAAGTCACCTACAACTATTATAAAGCGAAACAAGATACTGACTTAATAAATGTTGTCGGTAATGTCAATTCAGGGGTCAAAACCTATGCCGTGGAGTCTCAGAACGGCGCATCTATCCTAGGTGAACCCCAAGGGCCAGAAAATCATAACGTCATGCTTAAATACTCGGATGACGAGATATTCAGTCATACCCAATTGGTCATTGATGCGTATGCCCAGCGTATTGAAAATATGTTCTTTTTCTCCACCAATTTAGCCAATCCAGAACAAGGTTTTGACGGTGGCCAGTCTATTATTGAATCAGAAAAGAAAGGTCTTCGTGCTACGTTTAATAGTCAGTTCACTTGGCAAGATATCGATACTACTGTGATTTACGGGATTGACGCCCTAAATGATGTGACGTCTCAACCGCTAGTTGATGGCCGCGTGTGGGTACCTGAAATGGATATGGAAAATATCGCGGGCTTCGTACAAGCTAAATGGATTTTACACGACAACATAATTTTAAAAGCAGGCGTTCGTCACGAAAATATCGATTTAAAAGTAGATGACTTTAGCACCTTGCGCCTATGCCGCACAGCGGATCAGTGTTCCGTTGCCTTTGACGTGGTGGGCGACACCCTAAATTACCAAGCAACCACCTACAATGCGGCGATACGCTATAACATGAGCGACGCATTTAGTCCGTTCATTAGTTATTCTCAAGGGGCTGACATTTCAGATACTGGCCGCTTACTGCGCTCAGCTACTGTGACTGATATTGCCCTTATTCGCACCGAAGCCTCGATTATCGACAACTACGAAATCGGCTTCACCTCTAAGTTTGACCGGATCCGTTTCGAGTTTTCGGCTTATCGCAGCACCTCTGAGCTGGGCACGACAAATTCGTTTGACTCTGAAACTGGGATCTATCTGCCCGTTCGTGCACCACAAGAGATCTATGGCTACGAAGCCTTAGCCACGTATCAAGTGCAATCAAACCTCGATATCTCTGCGACCTACTCCTGGGTCGAAGGCAAAAATACTGAGCTTGATGTGTATTTGGGCGGCAAAGACATCGGCGCACCAAAAGGCACCTTCAATGTAAACTGGCAACCCGCTGATGGTGCACGTTTGGCGCTTAACTACTTATATGTAGGTGACCGTAAACGTTTTGACCAAATTGACGGCGCATACGTGGGCGACCAAGGGCCTGTGGACAGTTATCATTTAGTCAATGTAAACGGCAGTTATGATCTGGGCAATCAGTGGCAAGTCTTTATGGGCATTGAAAATCTCTTAAATAATGATTACTACCCCACTCGTTCACAAGTTTATACCTATGATGGCTACAACCATAAAGGCTTAGGCATGACGGTCAATATCGGCGCGTCTTATCAGTTCTAGGTAGACGAGCCAATTAACGCCTGCCCATTGTTGAAAATCGCCTTTTTAACATGGGCCGTTTGTTAACTTTTTCCACTGACCTACAGAGCAATCTATTGAAAACTTGGCTTAGACGTGTCCACCTTATTCTTGCCCTAGCGAGTGCGCTTTTCTTAGTAAATCTGAGTGTCACCGGGGCATTTTTAGTTTTTGGCAAAGATATTCAAGCCTGGGTAAATCCCCAGTATTGGTCTGTTTCTTACGGCAAAGGCAATTCTGAGCAATCTGTGCCGTTACCTGTAAGTGAAATTACAAAGCACCTGAGTCAAACCTCAGCGTCATCTATCGTATTTATCGAACACCATGAATCACCTTTTAGGGCATGGCAGATTCGCCTTGCTGATAGTAGCTATGTGAGCATCAATCAATATAGCGGTGAGGTATTGTTGCACTATCAATATGACGAGACCTTCTATGGTTTTATGATGGCCTGGCACCGTTGGTTACTTTACACCGATGGCGACGCACGTCCTCTTGCATTGCTTCCTCCCCTCGCCTCCTTAATCTTATGCATAGAGCTACTCTTAGGGTTTTACCTTTGGGTAAGGCCTAAACACCGTTTAAAACGCCTCAAAGTAAAATGGAATGCCAAGAATAAAGTCAGGTTAATGCAGTTACACAACGTACTGGGTGTATACAGCCTAATACCACTTTTCCTCATTTCATTCAGTGGGTTAGCATTTTATTTTAAAGATGCGACCCAACAGATAGTGGAGACATTGGCACTGTCCCAAATTCAAACCCCCAAACAAATAGTCATTCCACATAGCATGCTAATTGAGCAACAACAAAAAACCTCACAAGCCGCGCGCCTGCATACCTATCGATTAGATAAGGCTGTTGCGTCAGCCGAAGCCGCTTTGAGCGATGCTTGGGTGTATCGAGTCTATCTACCCCAATCAGAGCAGGATCCTGTCAAACTTCGAATGCGTATGCCTGCCGAGAGTCACGCTTATAGTTACAGCTGGTCAAACCCATACACAGGGGACGTAATCGATAGCTTCGATGCCAGTCAGACCTCATTGGCTACCCGAGTATGGAATTTTAAATATTCATTTCATATCGGAAGTTTTATCGCCTTGCCCATTAAATTTATCTGGTTATTTTTAAGCTTGCTGCCAGCGTTCTTTGTTGGCTCAGGCATATATATTTTCCTGAAACGTAGAGTAAAGCGTTCGGCTAAATTTAAGTCCCCAGCAAAAGCCACCTAATAAGCGCCAAAATACAGAAAACTAACGTGTAACAATGATACCGAGCGTGAAATATTTTCTGCTCGGCAACAACGACGCTTTTCGTTTTTCATTTACTGTTGTCTGCTCGGTTCCCCCCAGAGCGCGCCAATATTACGTTTTGGTTTAATTGCCCATGGGTAAATTTTGTTTGGCATAACCCATGCTAAAACTCTTGTTAAGTATTGAAAAATTGCTGTACTTAAATACTCGCCAGCAAAGTAGTTTGCGCTGCGCGGTTTGCAATCGACCCAAGGAGGACATTATGTCCCACGAATTACGCGAACAAATGTGGAAAGCCATGGCCCATAGCCCAATCGTTATGCTAGCTTTAAACGATTCTAAAGAGCATAGCGAACCTATGTATGCACAATTAGACAAAGACGCCAACAGTGCGTTTTGGTTCTATACAAAGCAAACGAATCGCTGCGCTCAAGGCGGAGCAGCCATGGCTCAATTTTCCAGCAAAGATCATACACTTTTTGCCTGTATTTCAGGCACATTAATAGAAGAAAGTAATTCAGATATCATAGATAAATATTGGTCAAAACACGTCGCAGCTTGGTACAAAGAGGGACGCAGCGATCCTGCGCTCAAAATGATGCGTTTTGAGTTAAAGAATGCTGAGGTATGGCATGCTGATCCCGACTTTAGCGCCATGGTTAATCTGACCTTTGGTGGTAAAGTAAAACCCGGAGAAATGGGTGAGCATGACAAGGTAGTGCTTTAATCTACCTATTTTTCTGTTAAACCTCGGCCATTAAAATAACGGGCTTTGGGCTGATGAGTACGCCCGCTAATGTGCGTTTGCATTAAGTGGATCGAGTGCTCCTACGGGCCTTCTTTTAGTCAGGACACAGCGGATCTCAATTATCGTAAAAATATTATGATCCGCTTTGCCCTATTAACCGTTTATCCTTGTGCGTTCAAACCAGAAAGCTGGTTTACGTTTCCAGGGTATATAGATGAAAAGCAAAGCCGCCCAAACATTGACATTTTTAATGGTTGATAGCGATGAAGATGACACGATATTGATGCAAGAAGCATTTTACGAGTCAAATATGCACAGTCACTTGTATTGCGTAAAAGACGCAGTACAGCTGGCGGAATATCTGCGCGGTGACGGTATTTATCAAGCTCGCGACTCATACCCGCTTCCCAACATCATTTTGCTTGAGCTAGGTGCACCTATTATTACGGCACTGAGCACCCTTGAATGGTTAAAATCATCAGCGGAATTAAGGCGGATCCCCGTGGTTATTTTTGCTAACGGCTTAGACGAGAGTTTGGTTTCTAGAGCCTATGAGCTTGGCGCGTCGTCTTATATAGTAAAACCGACTACGTTCTGTGAACTCCAACGTATTGTGCGCGGTTTTCACGATTATTGGTCGTTATGTGCTCGGCCAAACGTGAGCGAGAACTACCCTGCACGCAAAGACAGTAAAAGAACACTAACACTTGCGCCGTCTCCGGTTCCAGCTAACACAAACGCTCATTAGACATTCAGTATAATCAGGCTGGCATCATGTCGTGATGACGTGATGTCGGCTTGATTAAAAATAACTTTCAGTTAATTTAAACCTTTCTACTCTTACCCTCGACTTACTTCCTGATTAACACATATTCAATCGGGGATCGTAATGGACACGCCAAACACTGGTCAGCGGGCAACACAGAACATCACGGACACAAGCGCCCAAGACATAAAAATAGCACCTAAAAAAGGTAATAGACCTTATTGGCTAGGGGCAGTCATTATCACTTGTATATTGCTGCTATATTGGTCTATTGCACCAGCAGTCAGTAGTTGGCAATCATCAGACACCAGCGTGTCCGCCAAACGTATCCATTTAAGCACGGTTGTACGAGGCGACCTTATTCGCGATTTGTCAGTACAGGGGCGTGTTGTTGCCGCCGTTAGTCCACGCCTATATAGCCCAGCTCAAGGCACCATAAACCTGTTAGTTGATGCCGGCGATTCAGTACAAAAAGACCAAGTTATCGCCCAAGTCGATAGCCCTGAGCTTACCAATGAACTACAGCAAGAAGAATCGAGTTTACAAAAACTAAAAATGGAGCTCGACCGTCAGCGTATTCAATCAAAAAAACAAGCGCTGGAAAATCAAAAAGCGGCGGATTTAGCTCAAGTTGCCTTGATCGCTGCTCAGCGAGAGAAGCGCCGTGCTGACAAAGCATTCAGCACACAATCTATTAGTCAAATAGACTTCGAAAAAGCCCAAGACGAATTGGAAAATGCCAAGTTGGTTTTCCGTCATGCCCAGCAAGACGCTGACTTAAGCAAAGAGAGTCTCGCCTTTGAAGTGCAATCAAAGCAGTTATTAGTTAAGCGCCAAGCATTAATGGTTAGCGACTTATCCCGTAAAGTAGACAAACTAGATATACGTTCCCCCGTTAATGGCATAGTCGGTAACTTAGCCGCAGAGCAGAAAAATCAAGTGGCGAAAAACCAAGCTATTTTAAGTGTCGTTGACCTATCTGAATTTGAACTCGAAGTAGATATACCAGAAAGCTATGCCGATGACTTAGCGATAAACATGCCTGCGATCGTCGGCATCAATGGTGTAAATCACTTAGCCATACTGGTGACCATTTCACCAGAAATTGAGAATAATCAGGTCACTGGAAGAGTCCGTTTTGCCACTAAAGATGAGGCTGGTACGGCCCTATCCCAGCCTCAAGGTCTACGTCAGAATCAACGTTTAACGACCCGTATTTTAATGGAAAAACGCCCGGACGTGTTGATGCTGTCCCGGGGACAATTTTTGGAAAGTGGCGCTGGGCGTATTGCCTATGTGGTCGAGGGCAACATTGCCAGACGCACCGATATCACCACAGGCGCTCGCAGCCTTTCCAGCGTTGAGGTCGTATCTGGTTTGCGCGCAAATCAAGACGTGATCATTTCAAGCACTGAGCAATTTAATGATGCGCAAACCGTGCTTATAACACAATAAACCGAATCAGCAGGTAGCTGCGCCAACCCACGCTATACAACATGACCAAGTGGCGCTCATTAAGCAGCATTCAAAGACAGGGAAACACTATGTTAAATATGACCAACATAAAAAAGATTTACCGTACCGACTCCATCGAAACACACGCATTACGGGAGTTCAATTTACAGGTAGATGAAGGAGATTTTGTAGCCGTTACGGGTCCTTCGGGCTCAGGTAAAACCACTTTTTTGAATATAGCCGGCCTTTTGGAAACCTTTGATGAAGGTTGTTTTGAGCTTGACGGTGTGGATATAAGTAACCAAAACGATACGGCCAGAAGCCGTCTACGTAATCAAAAAATTGGCTTCATTTTTCAAAGTTTTAACCTCATACCTGACCTAAACCTATTTGATAATGTCGATGTACCTTTGCGTTATCGCGGCTTTAACCGTCAAGAACGAAAAAAGCGTATTGAACAAAGCCTAGAGATGGTAGGGCTAGCCAAGCGCATGCGGCATTTGCCAGCACAGTTGTCCGGTGGTCAACAACAACGCGTGGCGATTGCCAGAGCATTAGCAGGAGAGCCACGCTTTTTACTCGCAGATGAACCAACTGGGAATCTAGACAGTAGTATGGCGCAAAGCGTCATGTCATTACTCAAAGAAATTAACACCAATGGCACCACGATTATCATGGTAACCCATGATGCTGAACTGGCGGCGCAAGCAAAACGCAATATCTATGTGCGGGATGGCAAAGTCAGTGAAATAACCCATAGCGATCAATATGCTGGCGATGCATCTGAGTTACTCGAGGACGAAACGGAATCTACTTTATCCCCCGTCGCAGCGCTGAGTCGTTAAGGAAACTACATGTTTAATTATTATCTCAAACTTGCATTTAAAAGCTTTAGGCGTAATCCGATATTGACCGGTCTGATGATTGCTGCAATCGCACTAGGAATTGGCGCTAGCATGACCACCATTACGGTGAATTACCTGATGTCTGCGGATCCCATTCCCAGTAAAAGCGGCCAATTGTTTCATGTCCAAGTCGATAGCTGGGATCCTAACAATGGCTTTAATGATGAACCTAATACCCCGCCTAATCAGCTCACTTGGACTGAGGCAACAAACCTTATGGCCGCGCAACAGGCCTTTAGACAAACCGCCATGGCAAAGTCAGGAGCGATCATCGAGCCACAAAACTCAGATATAAATCCGTTTGAAGCTTCCATACGACTAACGTTTAATGATTTTTTTCCCATGTTTAACGTGCCATTTAAGTACGGTAACGGTTGGGATAAAAAAGCCGATGATGATCGACAAATGGTGGTTGTGCTTAGCAATAATACCAACGACAAGGTGTTCGCGGGACAAAATTCAGTAGGCAATAACATAGTGATCGACGGCAAGTCATTTAGGGTTATCGGGGTGTTAGATACCTGGCAACCACTGCCTAAGTTTTATGATGTAAATAATGGGGCATTCGATGAGCCAGAAGAGTTATTTATGCCGTTTTATTTAAAACAAGAATTAGAGCTCCCGAATTGGGGCAACACCAACTGTTGGAAAACCCCGGAGGGCGAAGGTTTCGCGGCATTTTTACAATCAGAATGTATTAACTTTCAAATGTGGGTCGAACTACCGACTGAAAAAGACAAGCAAGACTACCTGACGTTTTTAAATAACTATGTTAACGACCAAAAAGCACTTGGTCGCTTTCCTCGCCCGATGAATAATCATTTATTAAATGTGATGCAATGGATGGACGACCAAGAGGTAGTCGCCGAAGATGCGCAAATTATGATGTGGCTCTCGTTTATGTTTCTACTGGTGTGCTTACTCAATACTATCGGTCTGCAGTTAGCAAAATTCAGTGCAAAATCAGCTGAAATAGGCTTGCGCAGAGCAGTCGGTGCAACCAAAGGTGATCTGTTTATCCAATATACAATTGAAACTGCTGCGGTTGGAATAGCCGGGGGCATATTGGGATTAGCGCTAGCCTTATTAGGGTTGGTGGGCATCCGTCAACTATACGGTGATGTACTTAACGATCTGGCCAATTTAGATGCCACTATGATTGGCCTCGCACTCACCTTGTCATTACTGGCCAGTATCTGCGCCGGTTTATACCCAACATGGCGCGCATGTAACATCGCCCCCGCCAGTCAGCTCAAGAGCCAATAAGGATACTGCTATGACACATTCAAAGGGTTGGTCATTTTTTGCTGAAAACTGGGAAGTAGGCCCCATTTTTAGAGCGCTACTACGCAATAAAGTGGGTGCTATGCTCATCGCTCTGCAAATCGCGTTTACTATGACCATCATTGTTAACGCGATTTATATCATAGTCGAACGCAGTCAAAAAATGCAGCGCCCCAGTGGCATTGATGAAGCTAACAGTTTTTTTATATCGAGCGTTGGTTTTAGCAATAACTTCAACGGCCTGGCAACAACCCAAGAAGACTTAAACGCGCTGCGCGCAATCAATGGCGTGGTTGACGCGATTCAAATCAATGCGGTGCCATTAAGTGGCAGTGGTTGGTCAATGGGCTTACAAACTCAGCCAGGAGCAGAATTTGATGGCACAGGAGCAGCCGTTTATATGGTAGACGAGCACGCATTAAAAGCGTTAGATGTGGCGCTAATAGCAGGGGAAAATTTCTCTGCGACAGATATACAAGTCAGAGTATCGAGCCAAACCCATTGGCCAGACAAAGTTATAATCACCTTAGCAATGGCAAATAAGCTATTTCCCCAAGAAGCCTTAGCGGCGGTGGGTAAAACTGTCTACATCAACGATATCGAACCCATGGTTGTTTCTGGCATTATCGACAAACTGCAAGCGCCTTGGGTCGGCTGGGACAATGTTGAAAATGTCATGCTTACACCCGAAATTCGTGACTCAAAATCAAGCCGTTACTTCATTCGAACCACATCTGGTGAGCGTGATCGCATTATGACGGAGGTTGAAACTCTGCTCGCCAAAAGCAATCCTCAGCGGATCATAAAGGACATGCATACCCTTGATGAAACACGTTTGCGGGCTTATCGTGACAACAGCGCCATGATCCGCATTTTAATCACCGTTATGACAATTTTGGTCATTATTACCGGTTTAGGCATAGTGGGTCTGGCAAGTTTCAGTGTCAATCAACGTAAGAAACAGATAGGCACACGTCGAGCCCTCGGGGCAAGTCAGCAAGCAATTGTACGTTATTTCATGCTGGAAAATTTATTGATCAGTACCGCAGGTGTAATGATAGGCGCCATATTCACCGTTTCATTAAACATTGTGTTAGTGAATGCGTTTAGTCTCGATCCTATTACTTGGTACTATATTCCATTAGGCATGATTGCCCTGTGGTTAGTCGGACAGTTAGCGGTTTACGGCCCAGCAAAAAAGGCGGCAAGCATCGCCCCCGCAATCGCCACCAGAAGCGTTTAATCAGCATACCAAGATGCAGTAGCACCATCCCAGGTGCTACTGCCCCCTACTTCAACACTGTCCCCCAGCCCTATGCTTGGCAATTTTATGCATACAGTGAAAAAACAATTACTGACCAGTTAGTAAATAGTTCAATATCCTGTTAAAACGCTAATTTTCTGACAAAACTTTTTGAATACGCTATATGTACCGACAAATCTGCGCATCTATTACTTACTCCGTCTATTGGCTTGCTTTTAATGCATAAAATACGCAATGATATGCCCAATAGACTACTGTGTAATAATCGTAGTCACTACGTATAGGTATAAAATGAGTCACTCTCCCTCGTTCACAGCTACCTTAGATGGCAATATTCTTATTACCGAAATCGTTGGCACGATTGATAAAGTGATGTACCGAAAAGTCTTCGGCTGTGTTAAACAACAGGTATTTGGTCTTAACGGTGCCCCTTGGGCGAATATTATTTTTGCCGAGCAGTGGGAGCTGAGCGCATTAGATATCGATGGTATATTAATAGAAATTGAAGCATGGGTGAGGTTACACAATCGCACTCATCTTGTTTTTGTTGTCGGCGAAGAGCACGTACAAATCAAACGTTTTACCTTGAAGCAATACCTAGGCAATAACCTGAACAAGGACTCTGTGACCATTTGTGACACGAGGGAACAAGGTATGCGCTGGCTTTATGAGCAAGGTTTTGCATTAAACAGTCAAAGTAGTCCTTTCGCTTCATTTTCACTTGAATAAGCCACTTTCTTTAGGTACATTGCACCCGTCTTAGGGGAGTAGCCCGCTCATTATTGATGAGTGAGACTGTCAACATACTTGAGCCCTCATGGCTTATGGCAGTTTCGTACTAACACAATCATTCAGTTAGTATCGGCAAGACCTGAGGTAAATAGCGGCTCCATATGCGGGAGGCGGTTATTTGCCTTTGGTTTAGTATCCCGCACGAGCATATCAATGGACGCTTTTTTTACTTCTACCCTCACCGTCACGCTCGCCGAAATGGGCGATAAAACTCAACTGTTATCTTTGTTATTGGTTACTCGATTACAAAAGCCATGGCATATCATCGCCGGCATATTTGTGGCAACCGTTTTGAATCATGGTATTTCAGCATGGTTTGGCAGCTGGCTGAGTCAATTCTTGACCAGTGAGCTGGGGATCAACATTATCAACGTCAGCTTTATTGCGGTAGGTTTATGGTTATTGATCCCAGACAAAGACGATGCACCCAACACAACGCTGGATAAATACGGTGCATTTGTGGTCTCCTTGGTATTATTCTTCATTGCCGAAATAGGTGATAAAACGCAAATTGCCACGGTATTATTAGCGGCTCAATACCAGTCATTATTTTGGGTTACGCTGGGCACCACCTTGGGTATGTTATTGGCAAATGTCCCCGTGGTCTTCGCCGGTAATTACATTATGCAGCGCATCCCGTTTACGGTAACTAGAGTGCTCGCGGCGTTAGTGTTTGTGGCGATCGGTGTGTACGGATTTATCGCCTAAGCGTGCAGATCCGCCACAGACACAACCCGACCTCAAGTTAGATTGGAAACCTGTTGTTACCTATCTCGTGTTAATGTCTCACTTTTGCAGCCAATATTGATTATAATGGCCGTGTTCGTTCAATTAGTTTAAGTGGTAGAAATGAAGTTTATTATTAAGTTTATCCGTGAAGCATTAGGTCGATTGATTATTTTAGTAGACTTGATCACTCGCCCTCGTAAGCAAAAACGCAGTCCAGAGGCCCAAGCAAACGTAGAAGCTGAGATAGGCAACTATGCGCTCTACCAATTTTACGCGTGTCCATTTTGCGTCAAAACGCGCCGAGCGTTGCATCGTTTAAACTTGCCTATGCAAAAACGCAATGCAAAAGAAGGTTCCGAGCATCGTGCTGCTTTATTAAGCGGTGGTGGTGCGGTAAAAGTCCCCTGCCTGCGCATTCAAAAAGACGGTCAAGACACTTGGATGTATGAATCATCTGAAATCATTAAATACCTTGAACAAAAATTCGCTTAGCCCTGAGCAAAATGAAATAAAAAGTATTTAAAATATCATCTCAAAAAAGCTGAGGTTAACGACCTTAACCTCAGCTTATTTTATATCTGCTAATACATATTATTTTCACCTAATTCCCTGCTATAAGCCCTATCACTTATATCGTCGAAATCGCCTGCATTCACTGTATTGCCCATTTGTGTCTATAATTTACACAAGTTTCAAACGGATTTGTCGGTTTTGCTGAAGTTGGGTCCCTGACGAATATTTATTCAGAAAAAGGAAATCCAGTTATGAGTGCTATTGTTTCTATGGCGGTTGAGCTTGCAGTTAAGGATGACTCGACCGATGACAGTATTTATATCGGCTTATATGGGTCAAGTGGCGGGCGAGAATTTAATCTTAATTCACAGCTTAATGATTATGAACGCGGTACAAAAAGAGTGTATGTTTTCAACGATCCCCCATCGTATTACCGAGTGCCGTTATTCTTTAAAACCGTTAGGCCCTTAGATGAAAGGCTAGGCGCCGGTTATCCTGGAAACAATCAAAATTGGGTGCTGGCCGATATCGAACATGTCTATATTCGAAAAGAAAAAGGAAATGGTCTTGGCATAAACCACTTAATTGTGCATTTATTTGGTGGTTCCCAGGGTCGCATTTCCGCTCATAGAACATTTGAAATGGTAAATTTAATAAGCTACATTTCGAATGAGTCAGGCCTGCAACTTTGGCTAAAAGAAGAAACCACCCTACCGATTGCTATGCAGGTTGCATCTATACTCGAAGATCGCGAAAAGATTAATTTTGATAAAATAATAGGGGCGAAGTGCAGTACCAACTAAGAGTAAACGAGGCTACGAAATTTGTAGCCTTTTCAGCTTAAAGACTAGGCGCTGGTTAATCTACTCTGAGCGACCATATTTTAAAGGTTAGTACAGGTAGAATGGTTTTTCTGACACTTGAAGCCCACCGATTTCAAATGCTGACATATTTTTAGGAATTGCACTAACGCTTCAGTCGCTTTTCCTTAAGGTTCAAATAGCATTAAGTCAGCATGTATGTCCTGTGTAATCCCCCTTGAAATAGATTTTGCATATTGCTCAGGGTCATTATTACCATAGATGCAACTCCCATCAGAGCGCCGTGCGCCATCACTACCAATGCAATCACTCCTAGGTGCGTAAACACGCATGATTGACAGCGCAGATTTTCTGCCATGACGGACATACGCCGTTCTCGTATTTCTCACAGCAGCTCTAACCGTATAATAACCATTGCTAAACACCGTATGGTTATCGGAATCGACGCCTACCCCACCATTCCATCCAAAATTTTTTAAACACCAGTAGTTATTTAGCTTTATGCATCGTTTATATTTATGCTTCAACACTTTAGTTCAATCAACAGATAGGTGGTCTACAGCCTGTTGCTCCCAATTCGATACCGATTATTGCCCTACATTATATGTTAAATGCTCGTCAGCAAAAACACAGCTAGGCAGTGACAGTAGAATGACAATTCCAACTATTTTTTTTCATATTTATCTTAATATTTAACTGCACATGCTCATCGCACTGATAATAGTAGTAACAAATTTCAAACTTGCGCTTTAGGTGCGGCTCAATGTGATTTGAATAGGTGATTAGCCACTGAAATAGCTTACAAGTGTATTTTAGCTCGAAAAGCAGACCATTTATAATGGGTGTTTAGGTCATTACAACATCAGGCTTATTCATCGTACGGGCATGACAGCCAACTAATAGGCTTAATCACCTGTCATCCATTAACTCAACACAATCAAATGGGAGCGGCTCGCTGGCCATTAGTGTGATTTACTGGCTGCACGCTGGGGAAGCACAGCTACCAATATGATTATAGCGACCATCAGCACTCCTGTTGCGGTATATCGACTGAATTCCAAGCCACCTTGCGCTATGGGTTTATCTAAAAAATCGCCAACGACGGCTCCAAGTGGCCGGGTAAGAATAAATGCTAACCAAAATAAGATTGTGTGAGATATTTTAGTTAAGAAAAAGGCCGCAAGTATTAATGCCAAACCGCCAGCAAAAATATAAGCAGCTCCCACATAACCTAAACCCGCAGAGTCTGCAGTCCAGTCTCCTAACGCAGTACCGAGCGTTTGTGAAAACATGATAGTGAGCCAGTAAAACATTTCTGCTTTAGGCGTTTCAATTGACGAAACGCTAATGCTGCCCAGTGTTTTGTACCAAATGAACAAGGTACTGACTAAAAGGACGGCTAGTAGTGTTGATCCTCCTAAATAACCTATGCCCAATGAGCGATCGGCAAAATCGGCAAGCGTAGTACCCACTGTGGTTGATGCTACAATGGCAACCCAATAAATACATGGATTAAATTTTTTCGAGCGAATTTGAAACATAACCGCGAGAATAAAAAAGGCCATAAAAATGACTGTTCCGATCAAGTATCCAAGATCCATAGACATGGATACCGCATCACCGCCAGTTTCACCGAGCGTGGTCGCGAGAATTTTTACCACCCAAAATCCAAGGGTTACTTGGGGTACTTTAACGAGTGCATCTTTCATTTCAGTATTCATTCAAATCTCAACCTAATAACAAACACTCTGTTTGTGGGGATTCTAAGAGCATTTTTAGCTGAAGGTCAACGTCTAAGATAATAACCTTATGTAGCTATTGTACGAAAATCATCTACAACTTGGCCGATATCCTGCTACTCGACCTCAATCCGTCGTTGATGAATTTCAGGTGTTGTACCCATTGGTTCAATCACAAACACATCAAACCTAGTTTTTCAATGCTGTCGATCCGATCTTTAATCACATAAGCTTTAGGAACGTACTTTGTATTACTCAACCCAACCGTACTGATCAAATGACCATTTTTGATTTATTTGAGTAATAAGTGATAACAACATTCCCAGTTGAGCCAAATTCATAGGATAAAACACATTTTCGTCCATCTTCAGTAACACCTCTTTGGCTAAACCAATATGGGTAATGCCCGCCGATTAACAGGACGATATCAAGTCGTTTACGCGTCCTTTAAAACATGAGCAACCTATTTTCTTTATTAGATTAAAGTCGCTAACGGACTTATTTAATAAAAGACAAAGCTGAAAATTGACCTCATTAAGAAAAGCTAGGCGAATGCTCTAATGCCAAATGCTGCTTGGTAAGAATACCCAGTCCCCACAAAATTTGCCTGCAACTTATGATTGCAAAAGGCTGCATTCAGTTTATAGGTAATGGTTTTATGGAAGCCGTTAGTGAAAATGAAATCAATCGGATAGGTAATATTCAACCGTAGAGACCACACGCAATTTTTTGATATGGGGGTTATTGCGATCCCGTGCGCTAATGCTAAATTGGCCCTGGGACGCACGTTTAATTTTACCTAAAACACTTTGAGAATCTTTAGCAAACTTTTCGGCTACTTCACGGGCCTTGGTTGTCGCCTCTTCAATCATCATTGGTTTCACTTCATTTAAACGCGTAAAAATGTACTCAACATTGGCCTGATAATTATTCTGATTGAGGACTATGCCTTTTTTGCCTAATTCAGTGAGTTGCCCCATCACGCCGCGCACTAAGTCAATATCACTGGAATACACAGTGACCGTTTGCGCCGCGGTAAATCGAAATGTGGGGGCTGCGTTACCGCCGTACTGCTGAGCTGATTTATCTGTGATAGCCGCTGCAGAGACACTGATGTCACTTTTGGCTATGCCCCGGGCCGTTAGGAAATCTGAAATCAGCCCAGTATTGTTCTCAATTGACTCGTATAGGGATTCAAGTGAATTGTCGGCCACGGTATACTGAATCGGCCAAATGACGATATCTGCACGGTATTCTTGCTCAGATAATCCTTTGACTGTCACGCTGCGCTCAAATTGACGGTACTCAATAACTGATTGGCTTATTTGAAAGCCAAGCGCCATTAAACCACCGCATAAAAATGCCCCTAAAATTAACGCCGCGCCTTTACCTTGAGTATTCATTGTTAACTTGCCTTATTCACTTTAGAAAGCTAAAAATGGCGCTGCTTATTTAAGTTCTCGAGCACGACAACCAACAGGGTTGCAAAGGGTCCTACAAACAAGGAAACAATAAACCATACCAGTCCATTTCGACCTTTACCTTGTGCTAAACCTGCGTTGATCAATGCAAGTGTAAACCAGCCAACAAAATACGAACTAGTATTAGCGATGGATTCGAATTCCGACATATATATCCTTGAAAATAATAAAAATAGCGTGTGAATTGGCGTTCGCCCACTAGCTTATCAAACCCTTTTGAATCGTGCTGCCTTTTTAACACCTATTGTGCATCGAACACCTAGCGCATAAAAAGCAAGTCGAGCCGCCTAGAGGTGCTGACTTGCTTTGGGTATGGGTAAGGCCGCGACGAAAGCAAACCTCCTTGCTCCTTCGATTACCACACAACAATTGAACTTAACTTCAATTTACTCGCATGTATTGCCCATTATCTGAGGCAATACATTAAAATGAAGCACTGCCCCATAACCACAATTTGTCGGTATCTTGTATACCACTGTCACCTGAGTAAGTAGCGTACTTGATACCGGTAGCGTAACCACCAGCAAACTTGCGCACGTAGCTTAAATCGATTTCATTGCCTAGGTCATCTACCGTACTGCTGTCTTCATCTGCACTAAAATCATGATAAACCACACTCCAACCGCCACCTGCTAATTTGCCGGAAACGGTTACATTCACATCAACTAATCCTTGGGCTGGCGTATTGAGAAAGACATCGGCCCAACCATTGAATTTATGCAAGGTTGCAAGTGGAGTGGCAAAACCGTATTGCCCATTATCTGAGCCAAGGGATTCATAGCCCAGTTTAATCGTAACCGCAGACAGTTTAATACCCGCTTCAAGCATTAAATAATCTGCATCAAAGTCAGACGTATCTGTTTCACTACTTTGCGTGGCAAACTCTGCCCCGTACAACACGGTGCTCTTGGCAAATGTAGCGCTACCGTTAAAACTAGCCCCAAAAGTATCAAGGGCGTTATCAGTCTCGTTATCCACCTCCAGCAAATAGCTGTAACCCACGAAGGTGCCAAAAGAGGTGTGATAGGACAGATTGATTAGGTGATCTTGACTGTCCAGATCGGCATCTTGAGCAAAAATACGATTCCGCTGGCTCAAATACGCATAGTTTAGGTTAAGCGCTTTGCTGGCTGCATATGTAACACTGACACCATCGAAAGTCTGCCTATCTTGGCGCCAGCCTACATGCCCCACAAATCGATGGTTGTCCATGGTGATAACTTGGCGACCAAACTTGGCGATTAACCCACCACTTTGATACTGCACATAACCTTGATCTAGTTCAGTGTGCTCTGGATCGGCAATCACTGAATATTGCCCCACATTGTACCCACTCGGGCCGACGGTATAGTCGCCCTCCCCGAGCACGATGCGCGTGTCCTCTACTTCAACTTTTGCCGAAAAGCCTTTATAGCTGCTTGTGGTGTAACCGAGCAAAGTGCGCAAAGTAAGAGCATTAGCATCATTCGTGTCTTGCTCAACATTTTCATAACGTAAACGCAAATCTATCTCAGCGGTACCCTTCTTTAATGCTTGAGTGATACTTTGCTCGCCGTGAGCATGACTGATACTCCCGGCGCTAAACAATATTCCCATCATTATGGCCAGCTCTGTTTTATTATTTTGTATTGCGTCTGTGTTCATCTTTCTTCCTCGGTACATTTTTAATGTGTGTGTCGTATGCGTTACCCCTTGTTAAGTCAGCTCCCGGCAATCTCGTTTCGGTCTATTATGCCTGTTATATCAGCAGCTATTTTTTGCAAAAAAAAACCCTCAGTTATCCAAATCTGGAAAACTGAGGGCTACATTGCCAAGGGTAAATTTACCAACATTGTCGCGCACGCACTGAGCGTTGGCGATAATGTATTTCATGCGTTATTTAATCGTCTACAACAAGTAGCATATATACACACCTGTTATTACTTGTGCACTGCAGTTACAATGCCAACCTTTATTTTAAATAATATCAATACCTTAAGTAAAAACTGTATCACTCATTGACTTGATGAAAACCAAAATCGTGCAACTGTGCACCCCCGTTGTGCTGTTACTAGTCACACCTCAGAGCAAGGTTAGCAAATACAAAATAATGACTAGCTGAATGCCACAAATCCCTTGGTAAACAAGTACCGGGTTACGCTGTATTAAGGGTGGCTTTTGAATGGCCAATAATAGGTTTTTATTAGGCTGTGACAAGTCCATCATAAACTCAGAAAATGCCTCGTAGCGTGACACTGGATTAGGTTGCAATGCCTTTTTCAACGTTAAATCTAACCACTGAGGTAAATCCGCTCTAAATTTAGCCACAGATTGGTATTCCCATTCATGGTAAGCATTGGGAATATAATCTTGGTACTTAAAGGGCTTAAACGGTAAATGCCCGGTTAACATTTCGTACACCACCACAGCGACAGAAAACATATCACATTTATGATCGCTGCTTTGAGTCAGCAGGTATTCAGGCGCAATGTAATGTACCGAGCCTAGCGCGATATGCTCCTGAGGCAGGGAATTCGTTTCTGCTAAGGCATTGACCAGCACAGTGCCGAAATCGATGAGTTTGACCTCGCCATTGTGATCCACCATGACATTTTCAGGCTTAACATCTCGGTGTACCATATCTTTGCGCTGCAACACACGTAAGGCTTGAATTAATGGCGTAATGATTATTCGTACTTGCTCAATCGAAGGCGCAGGATTATCTATCATCCACTGACGTAAAGTTTGCCCTTCAATATACTCGCAAATATGATACATAAACTTAGCGTTATCGGGCCGTTTAAATATACGCATCACATTATGATGTTTAATATGCTGCCCTACCCACTCTTCGCGTAAAAAACCACTTAAATAAATGGGATCATCCACAAAATTTTGAGACGGTATTTTTAATCCGTAGGTTTTACCATCGGCCTCGTTAATGACTTTATATAAGCTACTGCGCGTGCCATTAAACAAGGTCTGTACTACTCGGTAACCTTCCAGTTTCATACCAACATCTAACGCAGGGGGCATGGCTAAACGCATCACCTGGCGATAATGTTCATCTAAACTGGCATTGGGTAAATCGGTAACATGCACCAATAAACAGGTAAGATTATCGTCACTTCCCGCACGTAATGCAGCAGCCACAATGTTGTTTGCTCGTTGCTCTAAACTCGTCGTTCTATCATTGACCAGCGCAAGTAGCTGTTTATTTGCTAAAAACTCGTGAACACCGTCTGAAGTAAAAACAAATATATCGTCTCGTTCCAACTCTAGGGTGCGAAAATCTACATCTAGATGAGTTTCAATTCCCACCGCTCGAGTGAGCACATTTTTACTGCCCTGACGGGAAACATGATCAGTCGTGAGTTGTTCAAAATCATTATTTTGCACTCGACTTATGCGACTATCGCCTGCGTGTAAGATAAAACCAGATGTAGACTTAAATACCATGCCACTAAAGGTGGTAATCATTTGGCTATGACCACCATGTTCATAATCGTGCTGTCCATAACACCAACGATTTAAACCTTGTAATATTTTGCTCGACGCGTGTTTAATCGTCCATGTTTGCGGGGTTTGATAATAATCTTGAATGAAGTTTGTCACACAGGTGATGGCAGCTTCTCTTGCGCGAGTACAGACACTGACGCCATCCGCAATAGCGGCTACAGCACCTTTAGCGGTTAGATCCTGGCCCTTAGGCAAGTAAGCGGCAAAGGCATCTTGGTTTTCTGCCTTCACCCCTTCACTGGAAAAGCCGCCGAATGCTAAGGTTAGTTTGTCCAATGTTTATGGCTCATAAATATAAACTGACACCTAGGTTACGTTGATCAATTCAACACTACCATCTTCACGTACTTCAGTGATTGACCCTGACGGCTCTTGCATAAAGAACAAAGCAATAAAACCGACCACCGCGGTACACCCGATCACCGTGAAGAAGGTGGAGGTATCCACCAGCGAATAAACCGTTAAGTAGACCACAGCTCCAACGTTACCGTAAGCACCCGTCATGCCGGCAATTTGCCCCGTTAATCTGCGCTTAATTAAGGGGACTACTGCAAATACCGCCCCTTCTCCTGATTGCACAAAGAATGAACATGCCATCACAGCAATAACAGCTAACCAAATTGGCCAACTCGAATCAATTAAACTCAAGCAAAAATAACCAATGGCTAACCCTGCCGTTAGAATAAGCAACGTTTTTCGGCGCCCAAATCGGTCTGATAATAACCCACCGCCAGGTCTAGACATCAAATTCATAAACGCATACATGCCAGCGAGTAAGCCCGCTGTTGCCATATTTAACGTAAACGTTTCGGCAAAAAATGCTGGCAACATAGATATGACGGCCAATTCAGAACCAAAGGTAGCGAAATATAAAATATTTAGCACAGCCACTTGTTTGAACGAGTAGCGATGCACTTCAGGAACGGGCGTCACAAAAATCTCTTTGTTTACTTGGTAGGTGGCATAGGCGTCATAAACATATAACGCGACCAATCCTAAGTAGATAGCGATTACTACGCTTTCGCTTAGCAAAGACACACCTTCTGGCGACAACTTCCAATTGAGTAAAGCCAGCGCCAGATACATGGGAGTTTTCATCACTAACAGTAAGTAGAAATCACCCACACTAGTGACTTCCATTCCACCCAGGTTTTTAGGTCGAAAATAGGTTGAGCCTTTAGGCGTGTCGGTAGTATTTTTGAAGTAAACGACGCTGAACAATAAGCTCATCAAGCCAGTTAGGCCCACTGCATAGCGCCAACCGTCTTCTCCTCCGAAGAGTATGGCCAGTGTAGGCAAGGTAAAAGCTGCTGCGGCCGAGCCAAAATTACCCCAACCTCCATATATCCCCTCAGCTGTGCCTAATTCTTTTGGTGGAAACCATTCGCTCACCATTCGGATCCCCACAACAAAGCCGGCTCCAATGCAGCCTAGAGCAAATCTGGCAATGACCAACTGAGTAAAGCTATCTGCCAATGCAAACATAAAACAAGGAATAGAGCAGATAGCCATCAAAGCGGAATAAACGATGCGCGGACCAAACTTATCGGTTAGTGCGCCAATAATGACGCGTGCAGGGATCGTTAATGCAACATTAATAATGAGCAGGGTTTTCCATTCACTTAACGTTAGGCCAACACCATCAACAATCGCCCCTTTTAGCGGCGCCATGTTAAACCACACCATAAACGTAATAAAAAACGCTATCCACGATAGATGCAGAGTTTTCATTTTGCCGGTAAAGGACAGTAAATTAAATTTATCAACGCTCATTTAGATTACTCATTAGAAAAGTTACTCAAAAAAAAACCCGCAACGACTCCAGGACACGGAAAGTCGTTGCGGGCTACATTGCCTTACTTAAAAATTACGTTAACGTAACCTTTTAGTCTGTGTTTTTGCTTTTATCATTATTAATAACACAAGTGCATACACGGTATGTATAGCACCGATAGTGCCAACATTACAAAATACATGAATTTCAATCACTTAGGTGTTTCAAATGGGAAATTGAAGACAAACTGATAGAAATTTTTCGGGTCATAATAGTGCATGGTGCACAGCTTTCGTGCTTTGCTTAAACGCGTAAAAAGCGTGCTAGCACGTTTTTACGCGTTTAAGCCGCTTTAATAAGTAGAAACGCAGTGTAGCCAATGAGCTTTTTGCTCTTCGCTTAAAAAGCTCGCTTTGAAGCTATTCGCGGCTAGGGTTTTAATATGTTCATCAGTAATCGGTAAATGCGCTGCCAATGCGTGATAGTTATCGTTTAAGTAACCGCCGAAATAACTGGGATCATCTGCGTTCACCGTCACCATCAATCCTTGATCTAATAAGGAAAGTAAGTTGTGTTCACGCATATGCCCAAACACACACAATTTAATATTCGATAGCGGACACACAGTTAATGGCATTTGCCTGCTGGCAAGTTCTTGCACTAACATTGCATCTTCGATACTACGCACCCCGTGATCAATGCGATGCACGTTCAAGTCGTTTAGCGCACTCCAAATATACGCCGGAGGCCCTTCTTCCCCGGCATGGGCAACCCGCAGCAACCCTAATTCTTTTGCCTTAGCAAACACCCGAGCGAATTTTTCGGGAGGATTACCCAACTCTGAGCTATCTAGCCCCACGGCTGACACCATGAACAAATATGGGCTGGCGGCATCGAGTGTTTCAAACGCGCTCTGCTCACTTAAATGGCGTAGAAACGACATGATCAATAAACTAGATTGACCCCACTCTTTTTCCGCTTGGGCCATCGCACGAGCAAATCCCGGCATAAATACATCAAAGCCAATACCACGCTCAGTGTGAGTTTGCGGATCGAACATCATTTCCACGTGTACCACGTTTTCTTCTTTACACTTACAGAGGTAATCCCACATTAACCGGTAAAAATCGTCTTCATCACGCAGTACTGAGGCACCGAGATAATACAAGTCTAGAAAACTTTGTAAATTATCAAAATTGTAAGCAAGGCGCACATCTTCAATCGTCGAATAAGGCAATGCTACCTGATGTTTTTCCGCCAGCAACATCATTAGTTCAGGCTCAAGCGTCCCTTCGATATGCAAATGTAATTCAGCCTTTGGCAACGAATTAATCAAGGCTGTCGTGGCGGGGTTAATACTGGGCATCTTTGGGTCCTCTTGTCATTATCGGTATTATTTTTATTATCGGTCAGGAGCAAACTCATCATTTCAGTCATTTGCCAGGCAGCTTGTGTGCACTACAAATAGGCGCTTGGCGCACCACAAAAGCGCAGCAGTGCACAAAATATCATCAAGAACGCTATTTTAACTGAAGTAGATCTCACTTTAATCGTTATTTTTACACTAGTTACGGCTTGCAATAGGCCAACAGCAGTCACTTTGTGTATCATTGTTCAGCATAAACCACACCAAAGCTAGACTAAATGGTCAGGTTTTTGCTTTCACTGGGTTACTTTAACCCTTTTATCATTGGCCACTCAGGCTAGTAAGAGAACCCACAATGAGAAGCATCCATGTTTAACGCAGTATTCGAAAAGCTTTTTAAGCTGCAAGCCAATGGCACTAATATAAAAACCGAATTTATCGCCGGCCTCACCACATTTGCCGCCATGTCATATGTACTAGTGGTCAATCCCAGTATCTTATCGGCTGGTGGCATGCCAGTTGTCGGTTTAATCACAGTTACCGCATTAGCGGCTTGTATCGGCACACTCCTCATGGCGTTTATGACCAACTATCCTGTCGCAATGGCGCCAGGGATGGGGTTAAACGCCTTCTTCGCTTTCACTATTTGTTTGACCCGCGATATTCAATGGGAGGCGGCGCTGGGCATAGTGTTCTGGAACGGCATATTATTTTTGCTGTTATCCGTCACAGGGGTGCGAACTAAAATTGCGGATGCCATCCCTGCCGCGTTAAAAATCGGCGTGCAGTGTGGTATTGGTTTATTTATCGCTTTTATAGGATTAAAAAATGCCGGTATCGTGGTTGATCATCCTGCAACCTTTGTCACTATTGGTGATTTATCTAAGCCGGCAACCATGCTGGCGGTAGCAGGGATTTTACTTACCATTGTGCTTTTTATAAAGCGTGTCACTGGGGCCATTCTTATTTCAGTGTTGGTGCTTACCCTAATAGGTGCGTTCATTCCTGTGGGTGATGGTTACCTAACCCAGCACACTGACGCATTTATTGGCATGCCTGACAGTATGAGCAATACCTTTTTAGCCATGGACATCATGTACCCTATTGAGAATTTTGCGACCACTTGGGATCTTATTTTCGCTCTGCTATTTGTCAATATGTTTGACACTATCGGCACATTAATCGGCGTCTCGCGCAGAGCTAACCTACTGGATAAAGAAGGTAAATTACCTAAAATAGGCCCTGCGATGACAGCTGATGCCGCAGCAAGTGTCGTTGGTGCAGCATTAGGTACGTCACCTGTTACCTCCTACGTAGAATCTGCCGCGGGGGTTTCATCTGGTGGGCGTACGGGATTAACCAGTGTTTTTGTTGCCCTATGTTTTCTACTCGCACTGTTCTTTACCCCGTTAATGAAAGTGATCCCGCTAATGGCGACCACCCCAGCACTTATCATGGTGGGTATTTTAATGATGGACTCGTTCCGCCAGCTAGACTTTGACGACCTTACCGCCCTTGCCACCGCATCTGTTGCCTTATTAGCGATGCCACTAACCTTTAGTATCAGTGAGGGCATTGCCTTAGGCTTCATTACGTATGTTGGTATCATGCTTGGTACTGGTCGATACAAAGAAGTCACATGGATCACCTACGCCATGGCGGCGGTATTCGTGCTGCGTTATGTGCTCAATTTAAAATAATGATATTTAAGCGCTAACCATACATCTGGTTGAGATATAGACAATAAAAAACGCGTGACGGTTAACACTATCACGCGTTTTTATTGTCTGGTGTAAGATATTAAATGCACGGTCAATTTCCACTCATCATGCACTCAATATTGTTACGGATTCTATTTATGTGGGAAGTTGTCTTGCCAATGCTGAGCAATCTCGTGCCTTTTACACAACCATACTCTGTCGTGGTCTTGCACATACTCAATAAAACGCTGCAAAGCTGCCATGCGCGCAGGACGACCAATAATTCGGCAGTGTAATCCAATCGAGAGCATCTTAGGGGCGTAATTACCTTCTTCATACAACACATCAAAGGCATCTTTTAGGTACTGAAAGAACTGCTCGCCACAATTGAATCCTTGAGCACTAGCAAAGCGCATATCGTTGGTGTCTAAGGTATACGGCACAATCAACAATGGCTTTTCATAGTTGGTATCATAGTAAGGTAAGTCATCCGCGTATGAATCAGCACAATAAAGTAAGTCATCTCGCTGGGAAATAATCTTGAGCGTGTTAGGGCTTGTGCGTCCAGTATACCAACCTAAGGGCTTTGAACCGGTAATCGCCTGATGCAATTGTACCGATGCATCAATCATTTTACGCTCTTGCGCTTCCGGCATATCTTGGTAATGGATCCAGCGCATGGCATGACTGGCAATCTCCCAGTTGGCGTCTTTCATCGCCGCCACGGCTTCTGGGTTTCGTTGCAACGCCATAGTCACACCAAACACAGTAATGGGTACATTTAAACGTTCAAATAGTCGATGCAAACGCCAAAATCCAGCACGGCTGCCGTATTCGTACATGGACTCCATGCTTAGATGACGATCAGGGTAAGCTTGGGCGCCGATAATTTCCGATAAAAAAACTTCAGATGCAGCATCCCCATGTAAAACGCTACTCTCCCCTCCTTCTTCGTAATTTAGTACAAACTGCACCGCTATTTTAGCTTTGTCTGGCCAGTTTGGGTCAGGCGGGGTGTCGCCATAACCAATTAAATCTCGTGGATACGCGTGGGTCATGTCCTGTCTCTTATTATTTATATAGTGGTGGCACTATTAGGCCGCAGCCTTGCAATACGAGTTTAATTAAACTCTTGGTGGCGTTTGCGAATTCAGTTTGATCCATCGCATGACCTTTAAGTTCAGTAATTTGTGCAGAAAAATCAGCGTAATGCTGACTGCCCGCCCAAATATTAAACAACAAATAATAAGGATCGATATCGGGTAATTTTCCTAGCTCTATCCACTGTCGAAGCACGGCTACTCGAGAATTCATCCAAGTCGAATGCTGATCCTTAAAAAAGCTGCTCAAGTTTGGTGCGCCGTTGATGATTTCAAGTGCAAATATTTTTGAGGCATCTGGACGACAACGGGAAATTTCCATTTTGTCCGCAATATAACGGGCCAGCACTTCGCTAGGATCGTCTTGCGCCTTGGCGTTATCAAAACTGCTGTTCCATAAACTTAAAATTTCTTGCAACAGTGCCAAGTACAAACCGTCTTTAGATTTGAAATAATATAAAATATTGGTCTTTGGTAATTCAGCCCTATCGGCAATACGTTGTACGCGAGTTCCCTTAAACCCATGAATTGCAAACTCTTTTTCTGCAGCTACAAGTATCTTTGCGCGATTAATCGCGCCAATACTGTCATCTTTTTTTGATAATGAGTCACTCATTTATTCTGTTCGATTCCTTTATTTTTGGCTATAACTCTCAGCCTCTCATGTCCCATTAACATCAAGTTAACATCCTACCTAAAAATACATCTTTTGCCTATATTCATGTTAAACATCGGGTAATAAGCCACTTAGGCATTAATCGCGCATTGATGAATGTTTATCTCAGTGGAAAATGTAAAGACCCTAAGCACTCATGATACCAATAATCGCAAACTAATTAGCAAAAACCTGACCAATTGGTCTAGTTTTTGTATTAAATAACGTTATGATACAAATTATTCCTACACTATTTATGACTGAGCCACTCGGAGACAAATATGATCAGCTTTTTACTTAACGACAAAGCTGTGCACATAGATGCAACTCAAGCAGATACCACTCTGCTCAATTACCTTCGGGAAGAGTGTGCTTTAAGCGGCACCAAAGAAGGCTGCGCATCTGGCGATTGCGGGGCATGTACCGTAGTTGTAGCACAAGCAAATAAGCCTGGCTCAGCACTTGAATACCGCGCATTAAATAGCTGCGTTACTTTTTTGTCTGCGGTGCATGGCAAACAACTGCTCACCGTTGAACATTTAGCTGACGGCGATACTTTGCACCCGGTTCAGGCAGCCATGGTTGATGCACATGGATCCCAATGCGGCTTTTGTACACCAGGTTTTATTATGTCTATGTTCGCTTTGTACCAACAAGGTGAAGCGCCAAGCCGAGAAAAAATTAATGTCGCTCTTGGCGGAAACTTATGCCGCTGCACCGGTTATCGACCCATAATTGATGCCGCACTTGCTTCTTGTACCGGCACAGTGGATGACAAATTTTACGCCAACCGCGCTACCACTGTGACTCAGTTGGCTGATTTACATAACGTCAACGCGGGGCTTGATAACCTATTAATGCCAACAGACAGAATAGAACTGGCTAGTGCGATAGGTAAACACCCTGAGGCGCGCTTATTCGCCGGCAGCACAGATTTAGCATTAGAGGTCACCCAGCAGCTAAAAACACTGCCGACACTGATTAGCTTGACCCAAGTTGCCGAGCTACAAGTGCTGCAAGAAACAGACTTGGGCATTAATATTGGTGGAGCTGTGCCGTTTAGCAAAATGGAAGCTTTACTGCTTACGCACTTTCCTGAGTTACACGAACTGCTTGACCGTTTTGCTTCCACACCTATTCGTAATCAGGCAACGCTGGGCGGTAATGTGGCGAATGCCTCGCCTATTGGAGATATGCCCCCTGCTTTGCTTGCATTAAATGCGCGTATTCAGGTAGATAATGGCCAAGCGCGTCGCGATATTCCCATTGGCGAATTTTTTACCGGTTATCGTCAAACCTTGTTGCAAAAAAATGAATGGATCGAAGCTATTTTCATCCCGTACAAAAAAACCAATAGCAAAATCAGCGCCTATAAAATTTCTAAGCGCCAAGAAGATGATATTTCAGCGGTGTGCGCCGTGTTTAATCTGACCCTGGGCGAGAATAATATCATTCAGGAATTGGCTAGCGGTTTTGGCGGTGTAGCAGCCACCCCAGTGTCAGCAATAGGTTTAGCAGCCGCACTGGTCGGAAAAGACTGGTCACAAAGCGCGACGTTTGAAGCAGGTAAAGTAATTTTAAGTCAGGCTTTTAATCCAATTGATGACGTAAGAGCCAGTGCTACCTACCGCCAAACGATGATCGTGAATCTCTGGAAGCGCTTCTGGCTGCAAAGCAATCAACAAAGCCATAAAATTGAAACTCGGGTACATGCTTATGAATAACACGTTTTTTAAACGCTATTTCCGAACGATCCTTGTCAGCCAAATACAAGATAAGGCTTGCAGTCATGCGTAAACTTATCAAACAACCTTTTAGCGGTAATCCACAGGGTAAAGTAGGCAAGTCTCATCCCCACGAAAGCGCGATCCGCCAAGTGAGCGGTCAAGCACGTTACGTAGATGACTTGCCCCAACCCGCTAATTTACAATTTGCCGCCATTGGCACCAGCCCAGCCGCATCAGGTGTTATCAAATCGTTAGATGTTTCTGACGTATGGGCGAGCCCAGGCGTGAGCGATGTGATCACAGTAGAAGATGTACCGGGTCACGTTGATATAGCACCGGTATTCGATGGTGATCCTATTTTTGCCCAAAAACATGTGCTTTTTCACGGTCAAGCCATGTTTGCCGTGTTAGCAGACACCGTGCACCATGCCCGTCAAGCTGCCCTTAAGGCCAAAATAGATATCACCCCCAGCACGCCATGTTTAAGTGTTGATGCAGCCAAACAACAAAGTAATTTTGTACGCCCACCACACTTTATGCACCAGGGAGACTTCGACTCGGCTTATAAAGCCAGTACATTTACCGTCCAGAATCATTTAAGCATTGGCGGCCAAGAACACATGTATCTTGAAGGTCAGGTTTCAATGGCCATCAGCGAAGAAGAAGACAGAGTGTTAGTGTACACCTCTAGTCAGCACCCGAGTGAAGTACAGAAACTGATAGCGGAAGTTTTAGATTGTAAATTGCACAAGGTAGTTGTAGACATGCGACGCATGGGTGGTGGTTTCGGTGGTAAAGAGACACAAGCCGCTCAGTGGGCGTGCATCGCTGCACTATTTGCTAAACGTAACCAGTGCGCAGTAAAACTGCGTCTGCCACGAATGCAAGACATGATCGCCACCGGTAAACGTCATCCATTTGAAAACAGTTACAAGGTCGGCTTTGATAAAGAGGGCTTGATAAATGCGGCTGACATAGAGATAAATGGTAATTGCGGTCACTCTCCTGATTTATCAGACGCTATTGTCGACCGAGCCATGTTTCATTGTGACAACGGCTATTATTTAGAGAACGTTAAAGTGGCAGGTCATCGCTGTCGAACCAATCAGGTTTCCCATACGGCATACCGTGGATTTGGCGGCCCCCAAGGCATGATTGTGGCAGAAGCCATGATGGATGCCATCGCCCGTAAAGTGGGCAAAGATCCGCTTAGCGTGCGCAAGCTTAATTTGTACGGCGAAAATCAGCGTAACCTCACTCCTTATGGCATGACGGTCGAACACAATTTGTTAGCTGATTTGATCAACCGCTTAGAAAACTCATCTGATTATTGGGCACGCAGAGATGCCATCAGTAAGTTTAATAAGCACAGTCCAATTGTCAAAAAAGGCTTGGCATTAACCCCAGTAAAGTTTGGTATCTCGTTTACCGCCAAACATTTGAACCAAGCTGGCGCCCTGCTGCATGTATACACAGATGGCAGCATGCAAATTAACCATGGCGGCACAGAAATGGGCCAAGGTTTACACACCAAAATTGGCCAAATAGTGGCAAATGAATTTGGTATATCCCTGCATGATGTAGAGGTCACAGCCACGCGTACTGACAAAGTGCCGAACACCTCACCCACAGCAGCGTCAAGCGGCACCGATCTTAACGGAAAAGCAGCCCAAAACGCGTGTATCATCGTCAAGCAACGCTTAGCTAAGTTTTATACTGATGAGGTAAATGACCTCAACTTAACAGCCGATAACGTGATTTTTGCTGATAATAAAGTCACATTGGGTGAAAACAGTATAGGTTTTGTTCAACTAGTGCAAAATGCCTATATTGGCCGTGTATCATTATCATCAACAGGTTTTTATAAAACCCCTAAAATTCATTACGATCGCAACACAGGTAATGGCCGACCGTTCTTTTATTTCGCTTATGGCGCATCTGTATCAGAAGTGGCCATTGATACCTTAACCGGTGAATACAAAGTTGAGCGCGTCGACATACTCCATGATGTAGGCCGCAGCTTAAACCCAGCGATCGATATCGGCCAGATTGAAGGCGGCTTTATTCAAGGAATGGGCTGGCTGACCACAGAAGATTTGAAATGGGATGATAGCGGCCGCTTGATGAGCAACAATCCCGCCACGTACAAAATCCCTGCGATTGGTGATACACCTGAGATCTTTAACGTTGACTTATACGCACGTGATAACGACGAAGACAGTATTTATCATTCTAAAGCAGTCGGCGAGCCCCCATTGATGTTAGCGAACTCGGTCTGGTGCGCGATTAAAGATGCCATTTCAAGCTTAACGGATTACCAGATTGATCCTCAGTTACCTGCCCCGGCGACACCTGAGGCTGTACTGAACTGCATTGAGTCTCTTGGTAACATCACTATCAGCGAGCGTATAGAATGAACACCAACAAATGGTTTGATGCACTGCAGCAATGCCAAGAACAAGGTAAAGCTTACGTATTAGTGACTGTGTTAGCTTCTGCGGGCTCAACTCCCAGAGGTAACGGCACTAAAATGATCGTTACCGGTGATGAAACCTTTGACACTATCGGTGGTGGTCAACTTGAATTTGCCGCCACAGAGAAAGCACGTGTTTTATTGGCAGGCAAAGAGCATACACAACACGTAGAACATTATCCGTTATCGAGTAAGTTAGGCCAATGTTGTGGCGGCGCGGTCAATATATTGTTCGAAGTGATGATCGAGCAATGTCAAACCGTGCAAATCTTTGGTGCAGGACATGTTGCCCATGCACTGGTACCACTGCTTGCACAGCTGCCTTTGCAAATTCAATGGATTGATCACAGAGAGGTGTTATTTCCGAGAGGCAAGCCGACATTCGATTTTGCCAACCTTAAGATGATCGTCAGTGATGAGCCAACTGAGCACATTGCATTAGCCCCGGATAACAGCTGGATGGTAATCATGACGCACAATCATCAACTGGATTATGAACTGGTTGAAGCCGCACTCAAGCGCCCTGACCTGCCCTATATAGGCATGATTGGCTCAAGTACCAAAGCCAAGCGTTTTGTCACTCGTATCGCTGCACGTATGCCCGATGTTTATGAGCCTACTCGTTTAGTCAGTCCCATTGGCGTAGTCGACATCCCAGGTAAACGCCCTATTGAGGTGGCCGTATCTATTGCTGGACAGCTTATCCAACGTCTCAATAGTGAAAGTGTGCATAATGAACAATCGGTAAACACAAATGAAAACAGTAAAAGTGAATCCCAGCGTCAGAAACAAGCGAAAGCCTGGCGTGCCGCAAAAGAGCTTAAATACTTACTATGACCCTAGATGAACTAAACAATATTTCCGTTGAAGCAGCAGAAGCATTTTTTACTCAAGCCTGCGCAGCCAAACGTTGGGTAACTAAAATGCAAGAACAACGGCCTTACGCCAGTGAGTCTAATGTTCGTCAACGAGCAAAAGCCAATTGGCACGACATGGAACAAGCAGACGTTTTACAGGCTTTCGACGCCCATCCTATGATCGGTGACATAAGTAGCCTGCGAGAGAAGTATGCCAGCACCAAAGCCATGGCGAGCAACGAGCAAGACGGCGCCCGCCAAGCAGACGAAGCCACCTTAACGGCTTTGCGAAAACTTAACTTAGCTTATAAAGAAAAACACGGTTTTATCTTTATCATTTGTGCCAGTGGGTTAGATGCACACACCATGCTTGAGGAAATAGCGCAACGTATCGACAACCCAACGGCAACAGAGATTGACATTGCCAGTGCTGAACAAATTAAAATTACCCTGTTACGTATACTAAGAGGCTTATCAGATGAGTAAATCCCCGTCGCTTTCCAGCCATGTTTTAGACACCACCTTGGGTAAGCCAGCTGCAAATATGCAGCTTATATTAACTACGCCTAATGGCGATATAACGCGCGCACAAACCGACGCAGATGGTCGCTGTAATCAGTGGGGTGAATTAGCTTTTTCAGCCGGACACCATCAACTTAGGTTTGTGACAGGCGAGTATTTATCTGACCAGCATGGCAGCGCATTTTATCCCTTCGTGGATGTGCATTTTGAGATAACGCAAGACGGTGGTCATTACCATATTCCGCTGCTTATTTCTCCTTTTGGCTTTAGCAGTTACCGCGGTAGCTAACGGAATATTTTATTCAATGACTACACATTTATACCGTGCATCCATTTTGCATTTCCCCCATAAAAGCGCTCAACCTAAAGATGATTATATCTATATCAAAGATGGCGCACTGGTTACGCGTAACGGAAAAATAGTCGTTACAGGAGAACGAAAAACCATTGAAAATCAATATCATGACGTGAAAACTCATGATTACTCTGGCCAACTCATTGTGCCGGGTTTCATTGACAGTCATTTGCACTTCCCGCAAACGGAAATGCTCGCCAGTTTTGGTGAACAACTACTCGACTGGTTAGAAAACTACACCTTCCCTACAGAGGGTAAATTCTCTAATCCTGAATATGCTGCTAAAATTGCTGACATTTTTTTACGCCAACTTTATCGTCATGGAACCACCAGTGCCATGGTCTATTCTTCGGTGCATCAATGTGCAGCCGAAGCGCTTTTCTCTGCGGCCCAAAAACACAAAATGTTACTAATTGCCGGCAAAGTGTGCATGGACAGACATTGCCCATCTTGGCTACAAGACAGCCCTGAAAAAGCACAAAAAGAAAGCGCTGATTTGATTGAACGCTGGCACGGTAAAGACCGATTGTATTACGCCATTACGCCGCGTTTTGCACCTACCAGTAGCCCCGAGCAATTACACGCGTTAGGGGAATTAGCTCAGCAATATCCCGACGTGTATATACAGACCCACTTAAATGAAAATCTGAACGAGATAGCGTGGGTAAATTCGCTGTTTCCTAAGCACAATGGTTATCTAGATGTGTACGATAAATTCAATATGTTGCGTCCCAAAGCAGTGTTTGGACATTGTATTCACATGCAAGAGCATGAGTGGCAGCGAATGGCCCAAAGCGGTGCAAGTATTGCTTTTTGCCCAACGTCTAATTTATTTTTAGGCAGTGGCTTGTTCGATCTCAAGACGGCAGAAAAACACAACATTCCAGTGGCTTTAGCTACAGATGTAGGGGCTGGCACCAGCTTCAGTATGCTGCGCACCTTAGGTGAAGCTTATAAAGTGGGTCAATTACGTGGCGAGCAATTGCAACCTCTTCATGGATTGTACCTAATGACTCAGGGTGCGGCGCTCGCCCAAGGTTTAGAGGATAAAATCGGTAACCTGAACCCCGGCTCTGACGCAGATTTCGTGGTATTGGATCCTAATTTTGATGAGCTGACCAGTCTTAGATTTGAGCAGCATAACGAGGTGCAGGACATTATTTTCGCTCTTAGTATGTTGGCAGATGACAGAGCCATTAGTGCGACTTATATCGCAGGTGAACCAGTGTACCAAACACACATAAAATAATAATAAACAAGGAACTTGATAATGGCATGGTTTGATTGGTCATCTTTATTTATACGCTGGTTTCACGTCATAGCAGGCGTAGCATGGATTGGCGCGTCGTTTTATTTTATTTGGTTAGATAATAATCTGCGCACGCCGCCTAAATGGAAACAAGACAAAGGCATTAAAGGCGACTTATGGGCGGTTCATGGTGGTGGATTTTATGAGGTGGCTAAATACCAACGCGGACCAGAAAAAATGCCTGAAACGCTACACTGGTTTAAATGGGAAGCTTACACAACTTGGTTAAGTGGCTTTTTATTACTGAGCTTGATTTATTATCATGGGGCGTCGATTTATCTCATTGACCCAAATGTTATGCAGTTAACCCCTACAGACGCCATTATTCGGGGCCTTGGGTTGATTTTTGGTGGGTTATTTATTTACGAAGGTGCCTGTCGCAGCGCCCTTAGTCGTTACCCTGCACTGTTTGGCATATTGTTACTGGTATTACTTGGTGCAGTTAGCTATTTAGCCACTCACTGGTTTAGCGGCCGTGGTGCATTTATGCATGTTGGCGCCCTAATTGGTACCATTATGGCTGGTAATGTATTTTTCAAAATAATGCCTGCCCAGCGTTTAATGGTAGATGCGGTAACCAACAATAAAGAGATCGATCCCGCTTGGGGATTAGCCGCAAAGTTGCGCTCAGTGCACAATAATTACCTGACATTACCCGTGCTATTTATCATGATCAGTAACCATTACCCCATGACCTTTCAACACCCTCAAGCATGGGCTGTGCTAATGGCGATTGGTGTAGTGTCTGCCTGGATACGCCATTACTTTAACTTGAAGCATGTGGGTATTTCACGGCCCTCGGTACTCATTACTGGCGCCATTGGCATGTTAATCATTGCTGGCTGGGTATCTTACCCTCGCAGCACCAGTGACAGTCCAGAAAACCCAATTGTCGCACCCACTGCACAAGTCACACTAAATGATGTTGAGCAAAATGCGTTTGATGTTATTCAAACTCACTGCGCAAATTGTCATTCTGCTAAACCAACTGATGCGCTATTTGTCATCGCTCCCCTAGGATTAATGTTGGATTCATGGCAGCAAATCAGTGCCAGAGCCCCGCTTATTTACCAACGCGCTGTTGTCAGTAAGGACATGCCGTTGATGAATAAAACGGGTATGACTGAGCAAGATCGTGATGCTATCCGTAAGTGGATACAGCAGTAAAAACATTGGCCTATGGTTAAGCTAGCGCGTGTTCACAGTGCACCAAACTAACATGTTACAGTGCACTGTAATACGCTTCCCCAACACGTTTACGCGACTAAATTGCCGTCTCGAAATATTATACTGAAAGCATCACCCCTCTTGGGCGAGCTAAGGTTGATTAATGGCCCCCACGCCCAACTGTCTGCGCTGCATGTAATTGGCGAGTTGCTTATCCCCGAGCGCATCACTTGTTGATAAAGCAGTATGCACACCGTGTTGATCTGCTATTTTTCGCTGCTGCCCCAGCTTCTCTTTAGCATCAATATGCTCAATATCAATTTTAAAACCAACAACCGCCTGCCTAAGTTTAGCTTGATAATCTTGTGGCATTAACACCTCATCATTGAGCAAGTTAGGCTCATATTTAGCCACTAGCCTGTTCATTGTTTCTATGGTGTGGGCATCATTTAATAAAGTCGCTCTCCCGCGGCAGTGAACTGCAGCATAATTCCACGTTGGCACACCCGGTCCATTTTCATACCACGTTGGCGAAATATACCCATGGGGGCCATTAAAGATGACGAGTGCATTCTCCTGAGCAAGTTGTTTACATTGAGGATTAGCTTTAGCGATATGCCCATACAAGACCCCTTTTTCACCTTCATCGGGGGAAAATATAAAAGGAATATGTGTGGCCTCCAATGATTCAGACACCAAAATACCAAAGCTATGGTCTTTTATAAATTGAACAATTGTATCGTTACCTTGCATATGCATATTTTTTGGAACAAACATCAATTAACGCCTTTTAGTTTTTATCGCTGTAAAGTAAGTGACAACTTTCAATACCGTATTTTATGTTTTCGCTTTCCATTCGTACTTGCGGCGCTGGCCATGGGTAAGCAGTCTTCAAGGTGCTAATATCCTCTCAATGCATGGTCACCGAAAGACGCCTCAATAAGCCTGCTTCAAAAGAAACCCAACTGTGAAAATGAAATTCATTGTCGTGGCCGACTCCGCGATATTTAATAACTGATCGAGTAAATACTGATTGTCGAACAGCTACTCGTGAGACTGTGCTACCAATAACACATCAATCAATCAATGAATGTATTTCAAAGGGATAATGCCCAGTGAGGGCAACGCCCCCTCGGCTGAAACTGGACACAAGGTTTGCGCCACAAAAATCACATTAAATCGTAACTCTAGTCGAGAAAAACGAGATACCTTAGAAAATGCTATAAACGGTCCGCTAAAATCGAGTACTTCATCCTGTCAGGCGGGTAAATCAAGACGTTCATAACCCGCTATTTCCACGTAATGAGTCGAGTGTAACAGGCTCAAATGTCCCGAAAGATGACACTAGTATGAAAAATCATCATAAGTACACCAGAAACAAAAAAGTGCCCTATCATGAGCACTTTTTAAATTGATTTTCTGGGTACCTACACAGCTAAACTAAGATGGTGTATTACACGCGAATGAGCGTACAAACTTTATTACCCGTTGGGTCACGTAAATACGCTAGGTACATTTGGTTTTCACCTGCGCCACGTACACCAGGAGGATCTTCACAAGCCACTCCGCCATTTGCTAACCCCGCTGCATGCCATGCTTCAGCTTGTTCAGTACTTTCAACTTTAAAACCTAACGTTGAGCCATTGCCGTGGCAAGCTTGCTCGCCGTTGATTGGTTTCGTTAAGGCAAACACACCGCTTTTATCGAAATAGAAGCAACGGCCTTTTTCATCCATTACACCAGGCTTGTAACCTAAAACAGCCATGGTCGCATCATAAAATGCTTTTGATGCTTCCATATCGTTAACACCAATCATCACGTGACTAAACATAACTCAACTCCTAAAAATCGCCATTTGGCGTAAAATATTAGGCAAACTAGAGAAAACTGAACAATGTCTCGCCTGCTCGAGTGGCGTGAATGCTACAGAAAAATCAAAGTTAACCCGCATGTAATATTAGCTAACTCAGTAAGTTATCAGCACATCACCCCATGAGCAATGAAATTAATTAATCGAAACGAAGCGTATTAAGTAACTAAGTGTTAACCAGATTAGCGCACCAACCGAGCACCAACACCATCTTGTTAACAGAAATTTAACGCGGCAGCGATAACATATGCCAAGACAAAACCATCGACAATGCAGTTATATATATTCCGTGTACGACTACTGTGCAATCCGCAATCAGACGCTTTTCTGCGTCAGTAATTAAGAATGCTAGCGCTAAATTTGTCATATTAAACACGGGGTTCAAGTTATTGGGAGCATGAGCCGCTTCATAACTCCCTAACAACGAAGACCTTTTTAATAGATGATTTTCAAGCGCAGCAGTATTGGCCGTAAACTACGTCTTTTTGCTGTTTGATAGTGTCCGTTTGGGATGCATACCATTTACCATACCCATGAATGGTGGGTGTATTGAGTAACCAACCATGCTAAGTAACTGTTCGGGAATGGCTTGCAATGTTTTTTGGCTAAGCTCTAAAAAGAAATTTTCCTGGGGTCTTAGCCAAGGTTCACAATATTGGCAGGTAGCAGCAAGGCGGGTCGATTCAGATTGATTCGCACCTCCACCATGCCAGGTTGTGCCAAGAAAGAATACGACAGATCCCGCTGGCATCACGACTGGAATCGTTTGACTTCGATCAGTGACGATTTCTTGACCTAATAAATGACTACCTGGAATAATAACCGTTGCGCCATTTTCGTCGGTAAATTCATCTATAGCCCAAATAGTAGCGGCTCCGAGCGGTTTACGGGGACGTTTAACAGGATAAAAACCATCATCATAATGCAAAGGTTGAGCGACCTCTCCAGGTAAAATATTGATCATTTGTGCTTGGCTTAGCAGGTAATTGGGTTGGAATAAATAGTCAAGTAAGCCTGTTATCCTTGGATGAATAGCCAATGAGTCAATTAGACGCGTTTTCTCAAGCACACTATAAAGCCGCTGGGTCTTTATACCTTCAAAATTATTGCGTCCGCCACCCTCTAAAAGTGGCACTGTTGCACTGCGAATGGTGTTCAATTCAGACTCACAAAGTAAACGTTCAATAATGACGTAACCATTTTTTTGTAACGACTCGAAGTCTTCCGCTATTTGTTTTTTGAGCGCTTGTGAGACATTTACCTCATCGGGTTGAAAAGCTTTGTGTTTATGAGCAAGGTCATGCCCAAGTTCAACAATCGATTCAATGTGCTTCGTTTTCGTCATAACGTTATCTTCCGATGCGGCTTTATATACAGGTATTATCAAAAAATACCATAACGACCAATATAAAAATAGCGCGCTGAAAATACGCCTGCACCATGCCAATTTATGGCTGGTAAGTCATTTCTATGAGCAATAATCGAATGTATTTGTCATCGCGTACTCGGCTGAGTCCCAGCGCGCGTTTACGCTTAACGATGCCGGTGTATTCTACGAGTGAATATTTATCTCAACCTTTGTGACCGTATTAGCGGTTGTTATATCTAACGAATTGAGGAAAATATTGCCTTGAATATATCCAGCCCCGCGCAGACGTAAATATGCAAGCTAGCAGTAAAGTGTAGGAACAAGCGCGTTATAATCGTGGTCGTCATATCTATAATCTATAGATGAATGGAGAATAACGATCGTCCATGGATAAAAAGCAGGCGGATGATTAGGCTAGCGCTAAATAGGTGAATGCCCTGTGAGTAAGACTAGCAGTAAATAGCCAGCGCATTAACTAAATAGCACTGGCTTTTATATCCATGGGATCACTAGGTTAACAATAAAAAGAGCCTGGCGGCTTATTTATAAAACGCTTCAACCGTACCTTTTAACGTAATCAAAAGCGGTTGACCACGGCGATCGAGGGCTTTGGGTGAAGGAATTTTAACCCAACCTTCACTGACACAATATTCTTCTACATTGGTGCGCTCTTTGCCATTCAACAAAATACCAATGTGATGTTCAAAAATTTCTTTATCATGGTGTGGACTGCGGGGATTGCCCGAGAGGCGATCCGGTAAAGGAGGTAAAGTTGTCGTATCGTTCATGAAAATGACCTAGATTCAAAAAAAGTGCGCCATTGTAGACAATATGCCCTTGGCACTCAATATCTGAAAAAAATAACCCTTAAGCTTTTGAGTGCTTTAGAATTATGTACACAAATCAAGAATATTCCCCCAGACTAGGTTTTCATTAGTTAATGTCTCTACTTTTTACGGCTCCGTTTAGCGACGCTCGCACCTTGCTTTTGACCTCGGTGCGCAGTCTGAGAGTTTGCTTCAAAATTGCCGTACAAATCATCATCATAGTCGTTGCTTGATTTACCTTTAGATACCTTACCGTCATGTTGTTTTTTTGCGGATTCATTTTTGCGATTTGGGTTATCCGAAGTGGTATTTTTTGATAACGCGCTGGCCGACGACGCTTTATGCTTTGGCGTAAAACCTAGGATGAACTCACGCTTGAACTGCACGCCAATAAAGCGCTCGATTGACAACAACTGTTTAGTTTCATCTTCACTGAATAATGACACCGCTAAGCCCGTATTACCTGCTCGACCAGTGCGACCAATGCGATGTACGTAATCCTCTGGTACATAAGGCAAGTCAAAGTTAACCACACAGTTAAGTTGGTTAACATCAATCCCCCGCGCAGCAATATCTGTGGCAACCAAAACCCGTATGCTGGCGTTTTTAAAGCCATCTAACGCTAGCGTGCGCGCATGTTGGGTTCGGTTGGCGTGAATTGACGCCGCGCTTATACCTGCACTTTCCAACTGGGTAACTAAGCTGTCCGCTGAACGCTTAGTACGGACAAATACTAACGCTTGCTGCCATTGGTGTTTCTTAATTAAGTGAATTAACACCTCGCTTTTACGCTCTTTGTCCACTGGGTGAAATGTCTGCGCAACCGTATTCACCGTGCTATTAACAGCAGTTACTGCAATGATTAGCGGCATGTTCAACATATTCTTAGCAAATGTTTGTATATCATTTGAAAATGTAGCTGAAAATAACAAGGTTTGGCGTTTACTCGGCAGTAAAGTTTGGATGTGTTGAATATCCTCAACAAAACCTAAATCCAACATGCGGTCAGCTTCATCTAAAACTAATATTTCAAGATGTTCAAAGCTAATCGCCTGTTGATTGTACAAGTCAATTAACCGGCCCGGCGTAGCTACAAGCACATCTACACCCTGTTGTAGTTGACGTATTTGCGGCTCTATTCTTACACCACCAAAAACTGCCCCGCTGCGAATATTAAGCAGGCCGCTGTAGTTCTCAACGCTCTTAGCCACTTGCGCCGCCAACTCTCGGGTCGGCGTGATGATCAACGCACGAACATGATGGGGTTGGGCACTTTCACCAGCAGATAATAATTGCAACACAGGCAAGGTAAAAGCCGCGGTTTTGCCTGTACCTGTTTGCGCTACAGCCATCACATCACGTTGATTTAAGATAGCGGGGATCGCTTCACCCTGAATTTGTGAGGCAACCGTGTAGCCTTTATCTGCAACGGCTTGTACCAGCGCATCACACAAGCCTAAAGCGTCAAATGACATAGATAAACATTCCTTGGATGAATTAAATTTTGTATGTGATGCCACTCGAATGATGTTCACAATGATTAACTGGGTATCTTACACCAATTACCACTAAGCGAGGCTTCAATCTCTTAGCAAAGCGCCTGCGTAATTGATGTTTACAGCGGTTAAATCCAGCGATGCTAAGGTATTACGCGCTGGTAAAGCCGTACACGCACTCACAAGAAATACGCCCGCAGCAACCAACAGTAAGTTATTCATAAATGCTCCATGTAGCTTGGCTTTTACAAGGATGAAGATTAACGCACCTATCGGAAATAAAGCTCACCCCATCAAGTTTAGTTCCAGCATAACGCATATCATTTTTATGATGGGTTGCTCTGTATCTCATTATTGAGCCCCGAATATAGTCTGAAGACGGGTGCCACTGGTAACCGGCATGGGACGGAATAAATAAGGTAAGCGCTATTCATCGAAAGATAGATAATCCTCGAATACAACCGGAGTGACGTTCGCCAGAACAACCGACGAATTTACATGGGGAACTATGTAGACTTAAGAGGCTAGGCAGGATTACTGCGTTTTACTTGATGTGGGGAGCCATTCCAGCGCTTCAATATTGCGCGCATGATGCTTGCATATCCAGGCCCGACGGCTGCCAAGTTCTTCTCGAATGTTGCAATTTTTACCGCCAGTAAAATTTTGAATGTTTGATATCTCTTTTTTAATGATAGGGGTGATTAACGATCAGAGTAAACAGAAATGGCGAAATATAGCCAAAGATTTCACGATTTGCTCAGTTCAAGTCAGGCGAAGTGTCCTTCACCTCAAGAGCATCGATACATTCGTTGGGTTTACAAAAATGGTGAGCTAATTTATAAGAAGCACTTAAAATTACAATCAGATTATGATTTAAAAAATATATAAGTTCCGTATCCAAATAAAACTATAAGGAATAAAAGTAGACATTTTATTGCCGTTTTTGATGTTTTTTCGGTTTTCTGATAATCAGGTTCCCCAGATTTAACCCTTTTCCATTCGTATCTTAAAATACCTTGTACTTCTTTTATAATGGAATCTCGATGTATGTGTAAAGTATCTTCACAAAAAGAAGTACCAAAAAATACTTGGTCAATAGATTCTAAAGACTCTTTAAGTTTTGGAGACCTTTCAGGAGTTAACCTAAGAAAAAGTCGATGTCTCATCTCAAATAGCTGATATATATTTTCTTTATGCGAACACCTAAATTTCTGCAACTCCATATCAGTCAAACAATTTTGCTTAGTTGATTTAAGCTCGCATTCATACAATTTAAATAATGTATCGATTTGTGCCAAATATTGAGCAGCCTCTTGTCTGATTCGTCTACGTCTAGATTCTCTATATTCAGATATTTTTTGTTCTTTAGATATGATCATTGAAACTAAGGCTACAACAGCTGTAATAATCCCAGCGATTGTCGCCCCAATCATAATAAAAGCACCTGAAGGTAATTCCATTAGATATCTCCCAGATGTTAAATTGAAGCTAACAGTTTTTTTCGGCTGTTTACATATGTCATTTTTAGCATAGGCAATAACTCGCTATAAAAGTTAAATTTTTCCGATTTTGAGAATAATTTGTATGAAAGCACTGAAAAATATCAATATATTGATATTCACCGATACCCTGCCGAGTCAGTAAAAATAAAAAGCACCGCCGATGAGGATATATATCGCGGCAACGATGGAAAATGAAGGTAAAATTACGTAAGACATGCGTTCCAATTATCGAGATGAATAGTTGACAATTTCAGAGAGTGGATTTTCTCCAAATTTTTCTAAATGGATAGAAAACGGAATACCGCAGATCAATGAATACCACCCCGTGTATACAAAGGGAAAAGCGCATACGAGTTTCGGCCAAGGACAAGCGGAGTTATGCGTTTATGCGATTTAAGTGCAACTAAATCGATGGTGTGGCAAGAGTATGAAAAACAAATAGAGCTATCGAACAGCAATAACACTGTAAGTAAGTTGGTTCGTGAGTTTATCGACAGTGCAGACTTTTGCGAACTCGCCATGAACACCCAAAAAGACTACGTAAAGTACTCTAAAAAAATATTTGATCTTCCCCCAGTTTCGTAGACACTTAACTTGCCTGTGAATATGTATTTTCATATTCATCTGGGGATACATGTCCAAGGTGGCTATGCAGTCGAGTTCGATTGTAAAACACCTCAATGTAATCGA